>OLSC01000176.1_pt1 | contig 82715 bp, 82 predicted proteins | sample 1672881 | NCBI WGS metagenome assembly OLSC01 (sample SAMEA3136733, study PRJEB25190) | human gut metagenome | biome: human gut; feature: human-associated habitat; material: faeces | place: Austria | collected 2013 | reverse complement strand
GAATGAGAACAGAGGAAGAGGCTGTTGCAATGATCGACCCTCGTAACCTTGATTCTCTGCTTCACCCACAGTTCGATGCAAAAGCCCTGAAAGAGGCTACACCACTTGCAAAAGCACTTGGAGCATCTCCGGGAGCTGCTTGCGGTAAGATCGTATTCACAGCTGACGATGCTGTAGAATGGGCTGAAAGAGGAGAAAAAGTTGTTCTTGTACGTCTTGAGACATCACCAGAAGATATCACAGGTATGAAGTCTGCACAGGGTATCCTGACAGTTCGTGGTGGTATGACATCTCACGCAGCCGTAGTTGCTCGTGGTATGGGTACATGCTGTGTATCTGGTTGCGGTGACATCGCAATGGACGAAGCTAATAAGAAATTTACACTTTCCGGAAAAGAATATCATGAAGGAGACTGCATCTCACTTGATGGTTCTACAGGTAATATCTATGATGGTATCATCCCAACAGTTGATGCAACAATCGCTGGTGAATTCGGAAGAATTATGGGATGGGCTGACAAATACAGAACAATGAAAGTTCGTACAAACGCTGATACACCACACGATGCTGTAAAAGCACGCGAACTTGGTGCAGAAGGTATCGGACTTTGCCGTACAGAGCATATGTTCTTCGAAGGAAACAGAATCGATGCATTCCGTGAAATGATCTGCTCTGAGACAGAAGAAGAAAGAGAAGCAGCACTTGCTAAGATTCTTCCAGAACAGCAGGGAGACTTCGAAAAACTGTATGAAGCACTGGAAGGTAACCCGGTTACTATCCGTTTCCTTGATCCACCGCTTCATGAGTTCGTTCCTACAGAAGAGGAAGACATTAAGAAACTTGCTGACGCTCAGGGTAAAACTGTTGAGCAGATCAAGACAATCATCGACAGCCTTCATGAGTTCAACCCAATGATGGGACACCGTGGATGCCGTCTTGCAGTAACATATCCAGAGATTGCTAAGATGCAGACAAGCGCTGTTATCCGTGCAGCAATCAATGTAAAGAAAGCTCATCCGGATTGGAACGTAAAACCTGAGATCATGATCCCACTCGTTGGAGATATCAAAGAGCTCAAATACGTTAAGAAATTCGTTGTAGAGACAGCTGACGCTGAGATCGCAGCAGCTGGAAGCGACCTTGAGTACGAGGTTGGTACAATGATCGAGATCCCAAGAGCTGCTCTTACAGCTGACGATATCGCAAAAGAAGCTGACTTCTTCTGCTTCGGAACAAACGACCTTACACAGATGACATACGGATTCTCCCGTGATGACGCTGGTAAGTTCCTCGATGCTTACTATGATGCTAAGATCTTCGAGAACGATCCATTTGCAAAACTGGATCAGGTTGGTGTTGGCAAGCTCATGAAGATGGCTATCGAACTCGGAAAACCGGTTAACCCAAGCCTGCATGTAGGTATCTGTGGAGAGCACGGTGGAGATCCAAGCTCCGTAGAGTTCTGCGACAGCATCGGACTTGATTATGTATCCTGCTCACCATTCCGTGTACCGATCGCTCGTCTTGCAGCAGCACAGGCAGCAATTGCCAAAGCAGGAAAATAATAGATGAGCAAAGATATTTTTACTTCACAACGTTAATCGTTACAAGGAAAGATGTGAATGAATACATGAAACATCATCCTGAGTATACGAAAGCGAACAGATTTAAAGATATTGTTTGTAAAATCTATATATAATTCGAAAGGGAAGCGCAATGCTTCCCTTTCTTTTACCCTCGATTAGGACTAAATCCTTAAAGCTATAGCTTAAAAAGGAATTAGTCCTTTTTTTGTTATAAAAATTAGTAGTGTTTTACGAGAAGCCATTTATAGAAATAAGAGTGTATCGAATTTCGGTACAGCAAGAAGGGAAGGCTCAGATGTCAGAAGAAACTAATGTGATGAAAGTAGATAGTGAAAAAATCAAAGAAGTACTTAGACATCATAATGAACTTACACAACAATTACATTATCAAATAATTGATATACAGAAGAAGATTGAGGAGGTGAAGAAACAATCCATAGAAGTGGCAGCTTATCCTCATATAGATTTTTCAGCTAGAGGAAAAGGGGGTGTTAAAAAAGATCTAGCAGATGTGTATCTGAAATATCAGAAAATGGTAAGGAACAGAGAAAAGGAACTTACAGCAGAGATTCTTATACTTACAGCTGATGCGGAAGGAGTACATCGTTTATATTTATGCTTTCAATCTTTAACCGGAGAAGGATACAACATTATTTACCGATTATATGTAAAAGGAGATTTATATAGACAAGTAGAAGAGGAGATGGGCTTAAATCATAGGATATTTGAGGAAAAGCGAAAACAAGCAATCGAAGAAATTCAAAGGCTTTATGAAAGTGATTTGACAAATGCACAAATAGTAAGGATGAGGAGAAATAATATTACTAACGAAAGAAAAAAGAAAGAGAAGAAAGACGAATATGAGCAAATAACATTGTCAGACATTGGATTATAAAATTATAGGAAGGGGAAGTGGCTATGGAAGAACTTAGTAAAGAACTGACAAAAAGAATGGCAAAAGATTTACGAACGGCTAAAACATATCATGTAGGAAAGAAAAGCTTTATAAAACTTGCCAAGGATTACTGCGAATATGAATTACCGAAAATGAAAGACATTGCATTTACTCAGTATCAAGGAACCTATTGGCTTGATTTCATAAATGACGATGATTTTCGTGTACAGATAACCTTGGATAAAGTGTGGGGACGATATACGATTCGAGTTCGGTGTGCTACGGATGATTTTGATAAGATAACGACACTGGAAAATAATATCATGGACCAATATTTCGAAGAGAAAGTTAAGAAGCCACAAATAAGTCTTGCAAAATAAAAAATATTTATAATAAACCAACCAACACATACAAATGTACCGAAATTCGGTACGGAAAAGGAGCAAAAAATGAAAACTATAGCAATTGCAAATTTAAAGGGGGGATGTGGGAAAAGCACATCATCCGTTAACTTGGCATATAGCCTTATGTCACTGGGAAAAAAGATACTGTTGATTGATTTAGATCCGCAGTGTAATAGTACTAGATTTTTTACGAAAGTGAATGGTACAGGGAAAACGGTACAGAATGTACTTGCAAATCCAAAATCAATAAATCAGTGTATTTACCGTACAAAATACAAAAATATTGATATCATCAGAGGATTAGCCAAAGAAAATGATACAGGAGAATATCAACTGAAAAATGCATTTGAAAATCTTAAAAAAGAATATGACTATTGCATCATAGATACAAGACCAGTATTCGACTGCTTAACAAAAAATGCGATCCATGTTGCAGACATCATGTTGACTCCGATCAAGTTTGATAATTATTGTCGAGATAATCTTGCACTTGTAGAAAACTTTGTAAATGAGTATGCAGATGAGAAGATGGAGTGGAAAATATTTGCAAATATGGTTGCAAACGGTAAAGCACAGAGAGATGCAATGATTGATCTGATTGGAAAACATGATTATCCAATCATGGATACCTGCATCAGTCGTTCCGCTGTTGTAGATAACGCACTGAATCTATACAAACCTGTGTTGAAACACAGAAAAAATAGTAATGTGGCACAGGATTATCTGGAACTGGCAAAGGAACTGCTGGAAGCATAGGAGGAAAAATCATGGCTAAGATATCAAATGTATTTGCAAAAGAAGAAGTAAAAAAGACAACACATCCAAAAAGAATTACAAAATGGATTCATTATACAAAACTTGCGAAAAACGAAAAACAATATTGCGATGCGAAAGATAAGGAGGAAATCGAAGGGCTTGCCGATCTCATTGAAGCAGATGGCATGGTTCTGCAGGACTTGTTAGTAAGAAAGACAAATTCTGATGAGTATAAAATCATAGCCGGACATAAAAGACATGCAGCTTGTAAATTGCTGGTGGAAGAACGAGATAAAAAAGAATTCGAATTTCTGCCATGTTTTGAACAGAATATCAGTGATGTACAGGCAGAATTCCAACTTTACAGTAGCAACTGCCATCACGAGGAGACTCCTTATGAGATTATGCATAAGTTGGAGCGGATGCAATATTTGATAAATAATTATCCGGAAGAGTTCCCGGAAATACAGGGTGGACGAATGGTGGAACGGCTTGCAAAAAAATATAATCTCAGCAGATCCACGGTTGGAGAGTATCTTACGATTTCTAAAAATTTAGGAGATATGGCAATGAATGAGTTTGAAAAAGGTGAAATAGACAAATCAGCAGCGGTAACTTTGGCCAGTATGTCTGAAGAAAATCAGATTCAGGCATTATCCAGAGGATGCAAAACTGATAAGGAGTTAAAAAGCTATAAGGCAGAGTTCCTGAATCCGACCACAAACGAAATTATCACAGCATATAAGGAACTTGGCATAAAAGAAATTGACGATTTAGATCGGAAGAAAATTTGTAGAAAAATGATTGAAAAGTATGGAAAATCGTATACCAGTGTGCGTTCAGACAGAATCAATATTGATTGCACACCGAAAAAAATTACAATCAACGAGAAAGAACTTACTTGGAATTGTTTTTCAAAATTGTTGGATAAAGCGATATCTGTAAATCAGATAGTCGTACAAGATAGAAAAAATAAGGAAAACATAAAGGGTGAGCAGAAACACCTAAAAGTATCCTATGAGAGCTATCTACGATTGATTGCCGGGAAACAAAAATGTGTTTTCATAAAAGACCATAGATTTCGGGAATCAGAAGAGATAGAAATCTATGCAGTTAACCAACAGGGATACAATACAAAAGCAGCTATGTTTACAATTACATACATAAATGAGCAAGAATCCGGAATAGAGAAAGGGTATGCCTTATTAAATTTGGAGATGATAAAGGATTCTGTGAAAGAGTAGAGAGATGAATAAAAAAATACGAAGATTAGTAAAAAAATTATTGATATTTATTGGATTGTTAATCCTAGGGCGTCTGGCAGATTACCTGCCAGACGTATGGTGGGGGCTGATTATTCAGATAGTGGTGTATGGTAGTGCACTGTTTGAAGGAGTTAAATTATTAATGGATACAAATCAGAGTATTACTGAACACTGCAATCATAATGAGGAAAAATAGAACATACCACCTTGCGGAATTGCTGTATAAATCGGTGAAGTCCGTGGTTTCGAAGACACAAGGTGGACTGTACATATATACGATGCAATTGCCGTGTATATGTACGTATGTATGGTTGGTGGTGACAGAAATCTGTATGGTTTCTGTCACCAGTAGAAATGTACCGAAATTCGGTACGGAAGGAAGGTGTTTTATGAACAAGGTTGTCTTGGTTGTGATAGCATTGATATTCTTGGCAAGTTTGGGAATTCTTTTGTGTTTGTGTAAAGAATCTATAAATTGGCGTGACAAAAAATGTACATATGATTTCGAAAAAAGCATGGAATCGCAAAAAAAGGATTCTATGGATACATAGTAGGAGGGGATGAGGGAAATGTTACAACTTGATTATTATTATGGAATAGAAGCAGAGCAATTTTCATTTTATCGTGTTCCACGTCTGCTTATAAAGGATGAAAGATTTAAGCAATTATCAAGCGATGCCAAGTTACTATATGGTCTTATGCTTGATCGTATGTCGATGTCTATGAAAAATAAGTGGATTGACGAAATGAATCGAGCTTATATTATTTATACCATTGATAGCATTAAGGAAGATTTGGGATGTAGTAAGGAAAAAGCAGTTAAAGTCTTAGCAGAATTAGATTCAGTAAAAGGTATTGGATTAGTAGAGAAAATCCGTAGAGGACTTGGCAAACCAGATATAATTTATGTTAAGAATTTTACAACATTATCTGTTGAAAATGAGGAAAAAGAGCCTGCAAACCCTGATAAAATCACTGAAGTCGGAAAAACCGACTTCAAGAAGTCAGAAAAACCGACTTCAAGAAGTCAGAAAATCGAACTTCAAGAAGTCGGAAAAACTGACTTCAAGAGGTCGGAAAAACCGACTTCAAGAAGTCAGAAAATCGAACTTCAAGAAGTCGGGAAAACCGAATTCAAGAAGTCGGAAAAACCGACTTCGGTAGGTCGGGAAAACCGACTCCAAGAGGTCGGAAAAACCGACTCTAATTATACTAATAAGAATTATATTAATGTGAATTATATCGATCCTATCAATCAATCAGAAATAGCGGAATCAAATAGTGATGTGATTGATGTGGTGGATGATACCCAGGAATACATAAATTTGATTAAAGAAAATCTCTCCTATGATTTTCATATGGAGTATGATCAAAATAATGATCGTAAAATTTATGATGAATTATTTCAAATCATATGTGATATTGTTTGCGTGAAACGTAAAACTGTGAAAATTGCAGGAGAAGATTATCCGTATGAGTTAGTGAAGTCGCGTTTTTTAAAGCTGAATAGTAGCCATTTGGAATATGTGATTTATTGCATGAAGAAGACAACTACGAAAATAGCAAACATAAAAGCATATATGATTACAGCATTGTATAATGCACCAGCAACGATAAATCATTTTTATCAGCAGGAAGTACAGCATGATTGGTATGGATATCAATCGAATGAAATAGATGCCGGATAATATAAGCAGAATATTCATTGTAGCAAGCGTCTATATTAATTAAACAAGCGGAAAGTTGTTCAATTCTATCCGTAAAAAAGTGTACCTAAAGTAACCTAGATGAGTAAAAAAGCATTTGATATAATATAATTGGAGAATAGAAATGAGAAGAAAATTAAGAAGAGTATTGTTTCTGATTATGACAGTAATTATTACTTTTGTTGGGTGTGGAGAAAGTAATAAAACTAAAACAGTAGATAAAAAAGCATCAATAGCAACAGAAGAAAAGAAGTCAGATGATTTAATAAATAACCAGAAAAAAGAAGAGACGGTTGAGATGGAACAGGAATCTTTTGAAAAAGAGACTATTAAGAAAGAGGATGCTAAGAAGGAAGACTCTAAGAAGAATGATGCAAAGAAAGATACTTCTAAGCAAGAAAATACAGTTCAAAATGATTCCAAGAAGAATGACTCGAAAAGTGACTCAAAGAAGAAGGAGACATCAAATAAAACGAATCCATCTACTTCTAATAAAAAGCAGGAAACAACAAAGCCTTCCGCATCAGCGTCTACTCCTGCAAAACCTGCAACAAACAGTGGAAGTAATAAAGAGAATTCTAATAAGACAGAATCAGTACATCAGCATAATTATGTAGCACAGACACATGTTGTACACCATGAAGCTACCGGACACAATGAGCAGTATGTTGAGCAGGAAGCATGGGATGAGCAAGTGACTATCTATGAGGATTATGCATGGGATTGCTGCAATGTGTGTAGAGCTGATATTACAAATAATGTAATTGAACATGAAAAAGCACATGCATTAGCGTATGAGGGTGGTGGACATCATATAGAGTATGGTACACGTCCAGTCACAACAACGGTACATCATGAGGCAGTCTATGGAACACGCTGGGTACAGGACAGTGCGGCATACGATGAAACGGTTGTTGATGGATATGTTTGTTCCTGCGGAGCAAGAAAATAAAAATGTACCGAAATTCGGTACACAAAAAAGAATCACAAAAGCGTGGTTCTTTTTTTGTACGCAATTTTAAGAGAAAGAGGAAGAAAAATGGGAATTCGAAGATGTTCCAGGGCTCCACCATGGAAAGAAAAAGCTTGATTTTAACTTTCTTGGAAGGAGGAGCAATAACAACTTAACTTAGAAATTAGGAGGGAAAGAAAAATCAGATGAAACAAAAAAGGAAAAAGAGAGGCCGAGTCTTGGCAGTTCTACTGGCAGTAATGGTATTGATAACGTCCTTCTCTTTTAACATGGTATCTGCCGAAGAGAATGCTGAAGCAGATAAGGTTCAAAGTGAGACAATCGCAGATCCATCAAGTAATGTGGCAGAACAGCAAGATGTTACCGATGGAGATAAAGAACCAGAGAAAGATGTTGAGAAGGATTTAGAGACAGAACGTCAAATGAAGCAGCTCTTAAAAGAAATTGGCGTTGGGTTTGCGGAATCAGATGCTCAAGCCAATACATCGAGTATGCAAAGAAGAGCGAAAGCTGCAAGAGCTGCCGGTGATGTGATTAATACAGGTAGAATAAAAAGCAATAGCATTGGTCGAATCGATGTGATCAACTATAATGACCCTTCCTGGCCACAAATATTGACATGGAGGGAAGGACTGCTAGGAAATACAGATACAAAGGAACCACTTTTCTGTGCAGATCCTATGGATAGTTTCAAAGCAGGAAAAAAAACAGGCGTGGATGCATCTACCATCTATAATAAAGAAACGATTCAGACAGTAGCTGCAATGATGTATTACTATGACCATTACATGTGTAAATCAATCAATAGTGATTACGAGTATCTTATGAAACAATGTGCAGTCTGGTGGGTACTTAATGCAGTGCATGGATGGTTTGCGGATGGAGTACAGATTGAAACAGGAAATGGTGTGAAGTGTGCTTGTGGTACCTGGCTGTCTACCCATAAAGGGGATTATTATGCAAATGGTTTAGTGTGGGCTTGGGAAAATTATAAGTATTTTTTGGATGCGAAAGGTGTGATCTATCAGGGAAACGGACAGCCGTTATCTTCCTGGTCCGGTACATACAATCCATCCGGTTATGCAAAGCTGAAAAAATCAAGTTCAGATACATCCATAACAAATGGAAATGACTGTTATTCGCTGAAGGATGCAACTTATGGTGTATATAGTGAGAAATCACTTTCCGGAGCTTCCAAAGTTGGAACTCTTACAACGGATGCCAATGGTGACTCCAATACACTGACATTAACTGCAGGGACTTATTATGTAAAAGAAGTAACAGCACCGAAAGGTTATGCACTTGATAAAACCACTTATACGATAACTGTTAAGTCAGGAGAAACAAGTGTATTAAAAGTATCAGATAAACCAACGATGGATCCGGTTGGTGTACTGCTTGGAAAAGTGGATAAGGAAACGAATCTGAACAAACCGGAAGGTTCTCTGCCGCTAAAAGGAGCACTGTTTAAAGTGAAATTCTATGCAGGAGTACAAATGGATTCTGACCCGGCAGCAAGTGGAAAGGCTGTTACTAAAAAATGGGTGTTCAGAACAGATGCAGATGGATTTGCATACTATGATTCCCAATATTTAGTTTCAGGGGATGAATTATATACCGGACCAACTGGAAGTAAGCAATTACCACTCGGTACTATTACAATCGAAGAAACCCAGGCTCCGGAAGGATATTTAATCAATCCAACTGTATATACGGTCAAAATCACAAGTGGAAATAATGGTTCCGAGTTTGTCTATACCTACAATGAACCAACAATCGCAGAGCAGTCTTTGGATTTGAACATTGTAAAAAAGGAAAAAGGAAAAGACTATGCGATTAAAGGTGCTGTTTATGAACATACAAAACCAGACGGAAGCACAGAGACCGTGACAACGGATGCAAACGGAGCATGTAAATTCAAATCATTAGGCTATGGACAGCATAAAGTACGAGAAGTATCCGTACCAGATGAGTACACTGTAAACAGCGGAGTTGTAACATTTACGGTTGCAAAAGACAATACAATTACCTTGAATTCCAATACAGCAAAGGATAATTCCATGCGGTTTGAGGTTGAAAAAGAAGGAACCGCACGTTTAGGTGTGGAAGATACCTTGGCTCCGTATCAGCTGAAAGTAACAAAAGTCAATGAAAAAGGAAAATTACTGGAAGGTGCAGAGTTTACGATCTACGAAGATGCTGACTGTACGAAAGAGGTATCCAAGATTGTTACAGATAGCACTGGTGTTGCTACAACCAGTCCATTAGAAGTAGAGAAAAAGTATTACATCAAGGAAACAAAAGCACCGCAGGGATACCGAATCCCAAAAGATGCAAAGGGAAATGATTATGTCTATGAGATCTATACCAAGTTCAATGATAAGAGAGAGTATGAATACTATGTAAATGGAGAACTTCATACAAAAGATTCCGAAGATTACGCAATTGAAGGAACTCCGCATGAGCGAATTGTGAATCTGAAGGTAGAAAACCACACCGGATTACAGATGCCAGAGACTGGAAATCATGCAACTTTAATTCTTATTGTGTTAGGCCTTGCTTGTATGGCTGTAGCGATAATCCGACAGATGAAAAAAGGAAATACGAAGGAGAAAGAGAATGAAAAAAATGACAAAATTTAATAAGAAACGAGTAACTTTCATGTTAACAGGAACCCTTGCTTTAGCAGGTGCGATCAGTTCCATTCCAGTACCAATGTTTGAACATGGAATGTCTGCGATTGTTTATGCGGCAGATGGAGCAGAGTACAGTACCGTGAAGGGTGTTGCCACGATGGGAAGTGGACAGGCCCACATTGATATTGCCGGAAATGATGGACAGACATTGGTTGGAAAGCAGTTCAATGTTTATAAACTGTTTGACGCAGAGAATGCAAAAGGTGGGGAATCCATCAATTATACCTTCAATCCGGCTTATGAGCAGGCCTTAAAGAATGTCGTAGCAAAAGCACTGACAAAGGCAGGTACAACAATTTCAGCTGCAGATGTGACAGAATATCAGGTCATTGATTACATTCAGTCCTTAAATAACTATCCGGTGGAAGGAGCAACTGCAGATCAGACCTTAGAAAGCCGTTACAGTGCATTCCGTTACTTCATCGAGGAATTAAGAGATGAGATGGTGAAATTAAATGAATCACCGGAAGTGGTCAAAGTAAAAAATGTTCGTTCCGATAATTCTATTCGTTTGGATGGACTACAGTATGGCTACTATGTCATTGATGAAGTATCCAACGTAGAGGGAACACATTCTGCAAGCTCTCTTTGTATGGTAAACACAGCGAATCCGGCAGCACAGGTTGTGATCAAGTCTGATTATCCAAGTGTAACAAAGAAGATTCAGGAAGATGATGCCAATGAAAATATTACAAATGCAGACAGATGGAATGACATTGGTGACTATGAGATTGGTCAGACTGTACCGTATATGTATACATCCAATGTGCCGGATATCAATGGATATGATACCTATTACTATGCATGGCATGATGTGATGAATGACGCACTGACCTTCAATAAGAAGAGCGTTAAGATTGAAATCTCCGGAACAGTAGACGGAAAAGATAAGACTTATACACTGAATAACAGTGAGTTTGTAGTAACAGAAAATCCGGGAAATGGAGATACTTTTATGATTGCAATTGCAGATCTGAAGGCAATCGTAGACCGTGAGTTTGATGCAGTGGATAACCGCAAAGAGAATACGTATGGTCAGACCGTTACACTTACATACAACGCAACACTCAATGACAAAGCGGCAGAGAACACAGGACGTCCGGGATTTGAAAATGATGTACGTCTTGAGTTCTCCAATGATGCAGATTCTGAAGGAGAAGGAAAAACTGGCTATACTCCATGGGATACGGTAGTCTGCTTCACTTACCGCTTAAATCCAATCAAGACCAATGACCATGATAAAGTTTTGGATGGAGCAAAATTCCGCCTGTACAGTGATGCAGAATGTAAAAATGAAGTCTATGTGAAAACCGGGCAGGACGGATATATTGTAATCAACCGTGATTCCCTTGGTGGCACAGACCATACCGGCGGTACAAAACCAGACACAGCAGTAGAAATGGTTTCCGATGCAAATGGTACATTCCATATTTACGGACTTGACAGTGGTACTTACTATCTCAAAGAAACAGACGCTCCGGACGGATACCGTTTATTAAAGGATCCGATCAAGCTGGAACTCAAAGCAACATTTACAACAGAGCGTGACAGCTATGTCAAAGGGGATGGAGCAACAGATAAAACTCTTACAGCATTTGACGCAAAGGCAAATATTAAGACGTTCTATAACGGACTGAGTAAGTCAGAAGACAAGACACTGACAACCGATGTTGAAGAGGGTTCCGCAAATATTACGATCGTGAATCAGGTCGGAAAGAAACTTCCAATCACTGGTACATCAAGCGTAGTAATCCTGCTTGGTGCAGGTGTTGTTCTTATGAGTGTTGCAATTGCAAAAGGACGTAAGAAAGACGAAGAGATCTAAGCCAAAAGGAAAGGAGATTGCATGAGAAAAAAATGGAGCACAGCAGTTCTATTCATTCTTGGATTTGCACTCTGTTGTCTTCCAATTATCTGGAATGTGATCGAGCAGCGGCATCAGTCAGATGCCGTTGCTACTTACCAAAGTGCAGTAAGCAAAAAAGATGATACAAAACTCGAGGAAATCAAGAACCAGGCGATCGCTTATAATGACATGCTTTACCAGACAGGAGGAGCAATCGTAGATGATTCCGATACCGAGATCTTAAGTGATGAAAGCTATGAGGAACAGCTGAACATCTCAGGCAATGGGACGATGGGAAGTCTGGATATCCCAAAGATCAATGTGGAACTGCCAATCTATCATGGAACGGATGATACCGCACTGTCTAATGGAATCGGTCATCTGCAGGGAACAAGCCTTCCAACCGGAGGAGAGAATACCCATTGTGTGCTGACCGGACACAGAGGGCTTCCAAGTTCGAAGCTTTTGATCCGGTTGGATGAAATGAAGGAAGGAGATCTCTTCTTTCTACGGATTGGAAATGACACGCTTGCTTATAAAGTATGTAAGATTCAGGTGGTAGAACCGGAAGATGTTTCTGCCCTGCAGATCGAAGCCGGGCAGGATCTTGTGACACTGGTTACTTGTACACCTTATGGAATCAATACCCACAGATTACTGGTGACTGGAAAGCGGGTGGAATATAAGAAAGCACAGCATGATGCAATCAAGCAGGAACTTCCGTCTGCAAGGGAACTGATTTTCTTTTGTCTGCCATTTTTGTTTGCTGCAGTAGCAATCGGATTGTATTTATGGAACAGAAGGGAGACATATGAAGATGGTAAGATATAAGCGGCTTTTGGTCGCTGCGTGTGTATTTGCAGCTCTTAGCGTGTCAACCGTAAGTGCGGCAGATACAGCAACATTAAACGAGAAAGATCTGGTGATCGATAAAACAACAACCGAAGCAGGGGAACAAGTCCTGCCGGAAAAAAAGAACTTAGAAGAGGTAGAACAGGCCAGAACCGGAAGTATCGAGGTAGTCCTTACCGATGGAAAAGCAGGGACGGACAAAAGCAATGTAAAAATCCGATGTCAGAAAGTGTCAGAGATTGTGCAGGGAGAATACGTGCTGCTCAAGTCCTATAAAGACGCAGGGGTAGATCTCAATGCGATTGAAAACTCCAATGATCTTAAAAATGCAGCGGAGCAGCTACTTTCCAAAGCAGAAGAAAGCACGAATACAAATGTGACAGATGCAAACGGAACAGTTACATTTAAAAATCTGGAAGTAGGTGTGTATCTGATCTCTGCAGAAGATACGGAAAGGTATGATACGGTTGAACCGTCCTTGATTGCAGTTCCAACTTGGAGTGATTCCGAGGGAGAGATGCAGTATGATGTTGTGATCGAACCGAAACATACAGAAAAGCCGGACAAGGAAGAAAATACAGCTCCACAGACAAATCTGGAAGAAAATACATGGAGATATGCAGGCCTTGCCGGAATCTGCGTGGTTGGAGCAGTGGTATGCATCATCAGAATGCGTAAGAGGAAATATTAAATGAGAGACAGAGTATACAGAGTTCTTATCGTGATCTTACTTGGAATGGCGGTATTCTTTGGTATCCTTGCATATCGGGAACATAAACCATTTCTGGAAGCAAAGATCAGTCATGAAGCAATCAAAAAGACTGCTGTAGTACCGGAGAGTGATGAGGATGCATCCAATCCAATGAACCGGAGAATTGATTTTGCACTATTAAAAGAAGTGAATCCAGATATCATCGGATGGCTCTATATCCCGCAGATCGGAGTGGATGAGCCAATTTTACATGGCAAAACCGATAGGGAATACTTAAGCAAAGGATTTGATGGAAAGTACAGTATCTTGGGTTCGGTATTTACTTTTGCCCATGCAAACGAAAAGCTGTCAGATCCACATACCTGTCTTTTTGGACATAACATGATGTCCGGGCAGATCTTTGGAAGATTAGATGAACTTACAGTGGATGAGAATGGAGCACAAAGTATTTATATCTATACGCCGGAGAGAACCAAGGGACTTACGATCGTGTCTGTATATTCCTGTCATAAAAAAGATGCGGTATTTCAGGATGACTGGAAAATGGATCAAGAGGATGTGCAGACCTTTACTTTAGCAACCTGTACCGGATATTCAAGGACTCCGTATCGTTTGGTTGTCAATTGCAAAGTAACAAAAGAAAAACTGATCCTTTAGAGGGAGGAAAAAAGTGGGATGAAGAGAGTAATCATTACCATCCTGATCTTTTTATTTGGCATCGGCTGCGGCTTCGGTGCATTTTTTATGCTCAAAACTGGTGGAGACATGAAACGGGAAGAACTAAAAAGTGTACAGAAGCTGGAAGCTCAAGAGGTCGAAAAAGAAAATGTACCGAATTCCGGTACAAATGAGGGCGAAGAAAAAGATGTACCGAATTTCGGTACGCAAGAGGAAAAGAACACAGGAGAAGAAATTCCGAGTGGTCCTGCACCAAAAACAGGGGAAGAAAACAAGATTTTTGCTTCTTCTGTTTTGTTAGGTATGTCTGTGGCTGTGATCGGAGGGACGATTTCTGCACGAAGAAGGAAGAAAGGAGAGAATGGAACATTATGACAAATGAAACAAATCAGGATCCGCTTTACCGGAATCTGAACGAGATCTATCAAGAACGAGAGAAACTGTTTCAGCAAAGAGAGCAGGATTATCTAAAGCAGAAAAATGCATTAAATAAGCTGCTTGAATCGATGAAGCAGGAAAAAGAAACATTAAACCAAAAAGAGCAGGAACTAAAACAACAACAAGAGGCACTGCATATAGACGAACAAAATCAGCAATCGCGGTATCAGCAGCTCTGTGAGGAAAGAAAACAGCTTGAACATGACAAAGCAGAACTCAATAAAAAAGAGCAGAAGTTCGAAGCAGCAAAGGACTCCATGGAAGTACGTTATCAGGTACAGATTGAAAAAGCTAAAAATATGGAGATCCAGGCAAAACAGACAAAAGAATCATTTGAACACAAGTTAGATATGCTCGGACTTATTTTAGATGCTGATGGAAAGCCGGGAGGAGAAGCAACCCAGTTTTTTGAATCCTTACTTAGTGGAATGAATAAGGAAAATGAAGAAGATCTGCAGAGCCTTGAAAAGGAGAAGAAAACCTACGAAAACGAGAACAGATACTTAAAAGCGGAACTTGAGGAGTTAAATAAAAAGAGGAAACAGCTCGAAGAGGAAAAGAAGCAACTTGAAGAGGAAAGAAATCAGCTGCAAAGTGAAAAAAAACAGCTTTCAGAAGATGTTAAGAGAATGGAAGCGGAAAAGAATCGTCTGTTAGCTTTAGTATCAAGCATTTCACAGAAAAAGAAAGAGGTAGAAGAACCGGAAAGAGAAGAGGAAGACGTACTGAATTTCGGTACAAGTAAGGAGGAAGAGGAAGACGTACTGAATTCCGATACGCAGGAAGAAAAAAATGTACCGAATTTCGGTACAGAAGAAACTTACATTCCAACTTTTGGCAGGAAACAGGAACAACGTGAGTTACAGCGAGAGAAACCTGTATTTGAAGAACTGACAGCATCTATTTTGAACCGATATCTGGCTAGAAATGAGCCAAAATATCTCTCTTCCGAGATCAGACACTCAGAGGATGGCGAACAGCTGCATGTAAATATCAACAATCTGGATTATGTTTTCCTGTTTTCACAGCCAGCAGCATTTGATATTTCAGCTCCAAAGAAGAAAAGCAGAGCACTTGATAAGCTTCTTGTCCGCTTGAATACACAGCATCCGGGAGTGAAGTTTTATTATGATGAACAGGAACACAGAGTTTATGCTTCCGGATATTTCAGTAACACAATGTCTCCGGAACGGTTAATGGAGAAAGTGCATGAAGTAAGTGACTGTTTCCGTCAGAAGTAGAGAGGTGAGTACCAATGACAGCTTTACAATATATGGGAACAGGCATCGTTTTTGCGTTAGTTGCCGGAGTTTGTTTTGTAGGAGCAATTATCTATCTTTTTCTTACAAAACACAAGAAGTATCTCTATGCAGAACGCTTGGGAAAAATAAAGTTTCCTAAACAATTCTATCGGAATCTGCGGAGACTGTATGAAAAGACAGAAAGCATCCCTCAGACGTTAGATCTTTTGTTGGAGCAATACCCGAAAGGGCAAGTAGCAAAACGGTTACGTGCATCCAAAGATTATTTAAAGAACAGTCATTATAAGGATTATGAAACTGCACTGTATCGTTATTTATCAGATAGTGATACGGCGAATGTGATTACAGATATATTGATCAAGGATATGCAGAAGATTCGGAGGATTCCATGTAAGGAACAAAATTTTGAAAAGGAGAACACAAAATGAGAAGAAGTAATTGGAAAACAAAAATAGTAGTAATAGTCGCATTTATTTTAAGCGTTATAGCGGGGATTGCTGCGGCAATATTTACACCGGATGTATGGAAGGGATTAGTAGGTTTTGGAACCTTTGCGGTGGTATTACTCGTATTAGTTTTTATTTTAGTGAAAGTTTTACGTATTGGGAGGAATTAAGGAAATGAGAAAGAAACTGATAAAACTGGATAGAAAAAAATTGGTAACGATGATGACTCTTTCATTCATGCTGTCAGCAGTTTTTGTACTGCAGATAGGATTTCCAGTACTAGCAGCGGAAAATGATGGAAGTACGGTGATTCAAACCGGATTTAATACGATTTATGGTCTGATTGCAGCGATCGTGTCTTCCATCGGAAGTCTGTATCTGCTCTGGGGCGTTTTTGAATGGGCACAGTCCATGAACTCACAGGATGGTGGTGCACAGTCTATGGCATTCAAACGAATCGCAGGAGGACTTGTTGCAGTTATCACACCACAGCTGATCCCAGTAATTACTTCAAGTGTAGGAGCATAAAAAAGGGGGTATTTAGATGCCAGACTGGTTGCCGGAGTTTCTCAACGGCAGTTTATTATATGGACCGTTCTATCAGATTGCCAGTGCGATATGGAATACAGCCATGTCAGCCTGTATGGGAATCATGACAAAGACACCGGAAGGGTTTTCCTCTGCCACATGGACTTATGTAAATAATGAATTGTATCCGTGGGCTTTGTCCATCGGAATTATGAGTCTGAACTTTTTTGTGATGATGGGATTTTTTAAAGCAGTTGGGAACTTCAAAGAAAATATGACACTTGAACTTATGATCGAAGCAATGATCAAGGTGGTTGTCTTAAACGTACTGTTGGTAAAAGGATTGGACGTGATCAAGAAGATTTTTGAAATGGCATCGGCAATGGCAGGAACGGCGGTCATGATTGAACCGCCGGCCTTCTTTACTGGTGATGTGGATGTCGGTTCTGTTATGTTTTTCTGGATCTATGGGTTGTTCTACTTCCTTGTAGCAATGGCGTGTTCTTTCTTGATTCTGATCACGCTGTACAGCCGCTATATCAAGCTGTATCTTCTGGTTGTAACATTCCCGCTTGCAATGCCTTCGATTACAGGAGGACGTGGAATCGAAGGAACAGCCTATGCATGGATGAAAAGCTTTCTATCCAATACGTTTGAAATTGTCATTATCGCACTTGCGATTGCAATCGCAGGAAGAATCACCTCCGGTATCTCCATTTTTACCTCCGATAATGCCATTTTCAATGCGTTTGATGGATTTGCACAGGCATTGAATTCTATGGTCTACATGATTTTGATGGCAGTTTCCGTAAAAGGAGCACCGACATTTTTGAATAAAACATTCAATCTGTAATAGAGCAAGGAGCGTGTATATGAAAATAGATTTGAACAAAGATTTTGAAGAACAATATAAAAACGAATTATGGAAAGGATTTACCGCAAGGGAACTGGGATATGGAGCAGCTGCATTACTTGTTGCTGCAGTGATTGCACTTACCGTGTGGAAAACAACCGGACTTGCGATCAATCTTAGTATCTATACAGGAATTCCGTTCATGGTTCCAATCATTTACCTTGCAATGGTAAAGCATCAGGGGCAGACCTGGATTGAATCTATCAAAAACGTGTGGTTTTATCTGAAGACAAAGGAGCTTCCTTATGAGATGGAAGAAAGAGATTTTTCATCTTACAGAATCTTTTCTATGGATTCAAAACAGGAAAAAGTACAGAGGAAAAAAAGACCTACAAGAAGGAGGAAAAGATAAATGTCAATCTTTAACGGAAACAGTCTGTTTCTGTCAAAAAAAAGCAAAACAATGCCGATCGTAAAACTACCAAAGAATGTAAAGCAGTCACTGCAGATTGACAGAGCATTTGAAAATGGGACTTTTAAGATCGAGCCAAAAGAAAAAATGGCGGTTTATGACAGATGTTATATTTTTGAGGATATCAATTACATCAATAAAAATGTAGGCGAGCAGAAATCATTTTTAATGGATCTGATGTTCTGGTTAAATTCGATGGATGTAGAATTTAAAATCACATTAGCCAATGAATATCAGAGCATGGAAGAGTTTTTGGAGTCTATTCGTGCAGAAAAGAATAAAGCAGAGTATCCGGACATTGCAAAGGGAATCAGACAGTGGCAGGATGAACGAATCCAAGAAACCAATCCGAATGTAACAACTCTGCGTTATTTAACTGTAACTACCAGAGCAGATAATGAAACCAATGCAAGAGTGTATTTGAATGCAATTGAGACAACGATCATGGAAGCATTTGCAGGATGGGGGAGCCGCATTGAAAAGCTGGATGCATTTGAACGGTTTGAATCATTGCAGAAATTGATCTGTCCGAATCATCCGGAGCAACAGGAATATATCACTCCGTTATCCAATCATAAGAAACATCAAAAAGACTGGAAGAATGATATCCTGCCAAGAAGTATCCGGCAGCATCCCAACTTTATGGTGATGGGAGATACCTTTGTTACGGTTCTTTTCGGGCATCGTTACCGCCAGTCAATTGATTCAGACAGTTTTATTCGTTCTTTATCCAATGTATCTTATCCATCTTTCCTTACACTGGATTATGCCCCGGTTGAAACAGATCTGGTGAATGATAAGCTGATCAATGCACAGGTCAATAACGAAAGAGCCATTACCGAGGAAATTGAACAAAAGCGAAATGCAGGAATCCCGGCCATTAATGCTTCCTATCCGAGAGAAAAGAAAAAGAATGAGATCGAGTCTTATATCGATCAGCTTGATGAAAACGATGAAAAAGGCTTCTTTCTAAATCTGTTAGTTGTTGTTACAGCTCATAACGAGGAAGAACTTGCAGAACGTATGAAGGAGATGCAGTCAATTGGAAAAAGAGAAGGTGTTGTGTTAGAAACCTGTGATTATACACAGTTAAAAGCATGGAATACGGCACTTCCAATCGGTGGAAGACAAGTAGATTATATGCGTTTTTTCTTAACGTCTTCCCTTGTGGCATTCCAGCCTTTCTTTGCACAGGATGTCATTGAGCCGGGTGGACAGATGATGGGACTCAACCGTACTACAAAGCATTTCATTGTGGGGAATCGAAAGAAACTGCCGAATCCGCATGGAATTATCGTAGGTTTTTCCGGTTCCGGTAAATCCATGCTGATCAAATTGACTGAGCTGTCACAGACACTGCTTGCAACAGATGACGATATTATGTTGATAGATCCACAGAATGAATTCCGTGATATTGTGGAGAAAGACAACGGAAGTTATTTTGATCTGACACCAAAAAGCGGCATTTTCCTAAATGGGTTTGAAGTATCAGAAGAAGTGTTTACCTCTTCGGTTGCAGTGCAGAAAAAATTTATCGCACAACAGACGGAATATGCCAAGACCTTGTGTGCAGCTGCAATGAAAAACATCAATGTCACACAGGAGCATGACTCAATCATCAGCCGATGTACGGAACGCATGTTTAAGGAAGTGTTTGAACAGAAAAAATTGAAGAAACAACCGACACTTTTGTGGCTGCGAGAGGAAATTTATAAAGAATTGCAACGAGTTGATAATGAGCATGACGCAGCTCTGATCCGTGTGATCTACAACAGTCTGGAAGAATATACCATCGGTAGCTGTGATATGCTGGCACATCCATCCAATGTGAGTCTGAACCGCCGCATGATCGGTTTTGGAATGTCAAATGTACCGGAGAATAACTGGGAAGCGGTTATGGTTACGATCCTGCATTATCTGTCGATCCGTATGGATTATAATAAGAAATTTCAGAAAGCAACGCATCTGGTAATTGATGAAACACAGGTAATCTCTAAGAAACCGGGAAGTGCAAGACAGCTCAATAACGCAGTTATTACGTTCCGTAAGTTTGGTGGAATCGTAACAATGGCAATGCAGAATGTAACAGCAGCCTTGTCTAATCAGACGCTGATCGAATTATTTCAGAACTGTTCCTATAAGACGTTCTTAGATCAGGGAGGGGTAGATGCACAGAGCCTTGCTGCAATTCAGGAATTCAGTGCAAAGGAATTTAAAGCATTGTCTTCCGGAAATGTCGGTGAGGGTGTTATGGTCTGGAATAAAAAGGTTGTGATGTTTGATGCACTGATTAGCAAAGAAAACATATTGTATAAGAATTATAGCACCAACTTCCATGAAAAAGCAAAAGAACAAAAGATGTTATCTTTTGAAGAAGATGCTGTACCGAAATTCGGTACAACAGAAAAAACAGAATCACGTTCTGTACTGAGTGAAAAAGAAGAAGAACTGATCCTTGAGGTTTCCTGTATTATGGATATCACGGTAACAGATGTGGAACGCTTGTTTAATCAAGACACGGAAACCTGTCTTGGATATCTAAAGAGATTAGAGAAGAAAGGGAAGCTGAAGGAAGTAAACGGAAGATACAGAAAGGTTGAATAGGATGCGGATCAATGCAAAAGAGGATAGAAGATTTAAAGCAACAGCACTTGCCTTGAATGCTGCAAAGCAATCTGTTAAAACTTCCAAGCAGCATATGACAGCTCTGAGTATGGGAAATGAACCAGAGGAACAAGAGGAAGAATCAGCGTCTATTGATCCAACACGGTTTCTAAACCATAAAGAGATCCATAAGTGGAATCAATTACCGCAATCACAGAAAAGAAGATATATCGAAGAGGGCATCAAAGCATCTGAAATGGAAAGGAAGTCTCGCACAGGAATCTTAAGTCGAACGCTGGATGATACAGAAGCCATAGAAAAAAGTGTGGCATTTCGATATACAACAGACCTATATCGAATAGAAGAAAAAACTACAGAGAATTTGTTTGTAAATCCAGTTACAGTTCCACAAAAAAGATTTCAAAACAGATGGTTTTTGAATAAGAAACAAGGGAAAACAGCTGTGGATTTGGAGCAGAGAAGTTCCGAGGGAAAGAGGAATCTGAATGCAGAAGAAGAATTTATTCAAGGGAAACGAAGAAACCATTCTGCAGAATACGGAACTGCAAGAACAGAAATAAGCCCCGGTATGGTAACTTCAAATCTGACAGAAACTGTAGGGACAAATATGACAACAGCATCCAGTACAGTAACTTCTAATATGGCAGCCTCTGGTACATCTGCAACTGGCATGGTAACTTCCGGAGGAAGCCTGGTTGTTACGGCAGGGAAAAAAGCAGCTGATAAATTCAAAGATTATATGCAGGAACGCTCCATGGCAAGTGAGCAGGCAATTAGAAATGTGGAATCCAAAATGACAGAAATCAAGAATACAAACCATGAAATGGATTCCTTACCGTCTTCTTTAAAATATATCGGTGCGGCAGTTGGTGCAGTATTACTATCCGTACTTGCTGTTGTGGTTCAGGCAGTATTTTCATTTCTTGCAGTTGTAATTGGAGTGATCCTTGCAATCTTAGTTCCAATCATTGTAGTGGTCACGATTATTTCAACAATCATAGGAATCATAGCATCTATCTTCACTTCCACTCCAGTGATAGCAGGAGGCGGTGAAAGAATCGTACAGATCGCTTTGCAGGAAGAGAATAATCCAAGTGGAGCAAAGTATTGGAACTATGTTATGGGGAGCCAATTTGTAAATGGAGATGTGACTCCGTGGTGTGCGTGCTTTGTGTCATGGTGTGCAAACGAAGCTGGACTGATTGATTCAGGAATCGTACCCAAAGCTGCAGCGGTTCGAGCGTATCATCGGTTCTATGCAGACAAAGGACGGTTTCATTATGCATCGGAAGGATATACACCCCAGCCGGGAGACTTTATTGTATTTGGTCAGGACACACATATTGGAATTGTGCAGTATGTAGAAAATGGAAGAGTCGTTACGATCGAAGGGAACACTTCCGATGCAGTGCATTCAAGAAGTTATGCGATTGGAAGTGACTACATTACCGGTTATTGTAATCCGGAATATCCTGCCGGAACTACGATTGAAATCCCGGAAGGAATGGGAACAACTCATACCTATATGGGATGGAGAACAATTACAAGTCGGACAAGTCTACAGTATCAGCTAAGGGAACAAAGTGGAGAACATTATGACAGTGAAGGATTTGGAATCATCGATGGAAGATATGTGATCGCCTGTACAACCTTATATGGGCAGGTTGGAGATTATGTAGATTTTTACCGGGAAAATGGAGATGTCTTACATTGTGTGATTGGAGATATCAAGAATCAAAATGATCCGGGATGTAACCAGTATGGACATCAGAATGGGGAACGTGTGGTTGAGTTTGTTGTTCAATATAGTACGTGGTATCCATCCCATGCGAATCCGGGAACGCCAAGCTGTAAACCAGAATGGAACTCAAGAGTTGTTAAGGCAGTGAACCTTGGCTATAACTATTTTCATTAAAGAAATGGTGAGAGAAAGATGAAGAAAAGAATTGTTATCAGTGCACTTTTGCTTGCTTTAGTGTTTGGAATTTTATGTGCTGGAATTATTTTGATTAGAAAAAATACAGAGAAAGAAGCAAAGGAACAAACAGTAGAGCAGGCGAAGGAGCAGGAAAAAATCAGAGAAAACGAAGAAGCAAAAAAGGAAGATGCATCTTTAGAAAACATTGTATTTGAAAATATGAATCTGTTGGAAAACTATTTTTCAGGTGAGAAAATAAAAAGCTTAGAAGAACAAGCGGAGAATTTTTTGCGGCAGGATGAAGCATTTGCTTCAACAAAAAAGCTGACCTGTACAGATGAAATTTATGAAACACAGAGTCAGATTCCTTTTTATTTCACAACGGAAGATGGAAGTGTATTGTTTTCCACGTATCACAAAGAAGACAAGCTTTTTCTCTTCTGGACAGAAACGAAGGAGAACTCTGAAACAGCTGTTGCAGAATGGTTAAAACAAAAAGAAGCAGATACAAAAGCGGTGGATACCAAGTCGTGGGAGGAAGAGCAGTACCTTCCAAGTGAATGGACAGAAAAAGGACAGGAAAATATCCCGGTAGTTTTATCTGGAAAAGAAAATCTGCAGGGAAAAATTCCAGAAGAAGATTTGAATTCTTTGGAAATTAAACTGCAAAAATTTCTGGAAGAGAACAATGAGCTGAGAAGAGAGATTTCTATTCCAGCAGATAAAATCGTGCAGGAAGATCAAAAGATTATATTTGAAGCAGACTTCAAAACAGCAAGGATTGACAAGAAGCAGATTCAGATCACATATCAGCTTGCGGAGAAACAGTTTGGATTTTCTTTACGGTGACAGGAAGGATGAGAAAAGAAAATGAACATACTTTACCCAATAATTAACGTAAATACAATAAAAAAGGGTCTTAGGGATTGTCCCTAACAAGAGTGTGAAATGTCTGACATTTTGCGTATCTTGCAAATCACTTAGGGTGATTTAGAGAAAGTCATACAGGATGCTGTACGGAAAGTCATACAGAAAGCTGTACAAAAAGAGGCAATGTCATACGAAATGCTGTACATTAGTCATATGCATAGCTGTACAGTCATACGGAATGCTGTACGGAAGTCATATGCATAGCTGTACAAGTCATACAGAATGCTGTACAACACAAAAATACAGGGAAAGGAAGAAAAACCTATGGGGAGAACACGAAAAACTTACAGACTGTCAGATGAAGTAATCCAATTGATTGAGAATCGAGACCGGACTGCTTATCCGACTGCTACAGATTTTATAGAGGCAAAACTTAATAAGCCAACAAAAGATGTGACAGAATTATTGTATCAAGTTTCCATGCAGCTTGAAGAAATAAAGAGGCTGGTGGCACAACAACAGCAGGAAATAGCAGAGGAGCAGAAAGCATTTTTTTGAAAAAAGTGTACCTAAAGTAACCTAGAAAACATAAAATGCATTTGATAAACTATACTTAGAGAAACCAGAGGAAGGGATGTCGGAAGCGATGTCTCTTTTTCATTTCAGGAGGGAACAGGCAATGGATTTAAAAGAACAGTTGAAAAAAGTGTTGAGTGACCAGAAAAAGTTGGAAAGAAAAAAGGATGATTTTATGGAGGAGTATGAGGGAAAGAAGAAAAAAATCCTATTGAAGAAAAAAGAGTTAGAACAAAAAATCCAGAAAGAAAAAAATGAAAAAATTTTACAGGCAGTGCGGGAAAGTTTTGGAGAAATCAATGAAAAAAATATGGGTACTTTCTTAGAACTCTTAAAGAAAAACAGTGAAGAATTTTCGCTTGAGATGGAAATTGCGTCAGAAGAAACGGAAGAAAGTCATGAGGAGACAGAAATGAATGTACCGAATTTCGGTACACAGCAAGACAATGAAAGTAATCCGTATCCATTTGGTGAGAATTAAATATGAGTCGGAGAGAGATCCGTTATACGGTTCGTTTGTCAGAGCAAGAGTATCAGCAATTAAAAAAGAAAATCTTAGAAAATAATGAGTGGACATTCAAATACGGAACAAAAAAAGATCGTGTAAATATTTCGGCTTATATCAGAGATACTTTGTTCCGAGAAGAAAAAGAAGAGAGACAGTATTACCGGGAACTGAAAAATTTAAATTTTCAAATACGAAAAATCGGAGTCAATATTAATCAGGTAGCTGCAAAGATAAATAGCGGTTACAAAAAATATGATTCCGTTTTTTATTTACAGAAAAGTCTTTCACAGGTGGAAGAGGAAGTAAAAAAGTTGATTGAAAAGTTGGAGGAATACAGTGGCAATCACAAAACTGATGAATATCAAGCAGGGGAAGATGGGAGGGGGCAGACACTTAAATAATTCAATCCGCTATATTATGAATCCGAAAAAAACAGAGGAAGGAAAATGGATTGGCGGAAATGCCGGGCTGGCTTCAGATGAAGTATATCAAACGATGATAAATACAAAGATAGATTGGGATAAATTGGAAGGACGGCAAGGATATCATTTTGTGATCAGTTTTAAACCAGGCGAGGTAAAGGAAGAGACAGCATATCAAGTAATAAAGGAATTCTGCGAAGAATATTTAGGAGATTATTTTGATTATGTGTTTTCCATCCATAATGATCAGCATCATATGCATGGACATATTGTATTTAATTCTGTAAACCGCATGACTGGTTATAAATACCGATACGTAAATGGAGACTGGGAAAAAAAGATTCAGCCGATTACAGATAGAATCTGCGAAAGGTATGGATTGCCACCATTGGAATTTGACCAAGAAAATAGAAAAGGGAAATCCTATGCACAGTGGGAAGCGGAGAAAAAAGGAAAACCAAACTGGAAAAAGATTATTCTGGCAGACATTGATTACATCATATCGATCTCCACCAATGAAGCAGAATTTCTTCAAAATATGGAAAAGATTGGTTATCACATCCGAAAGGGAAATTCTCAGAAACATGGAATCTATTTTGCATTCCGAGCGGCAGAACAAAAGAGGGCCTGGCGAAGTTATAAATTAGGGGAAGGATATAGTTATGCAGACATTCTGACTAGACTTGAAAAAGAAAAGTTTATTCAGCATTATCCGAGAAGTCCAAAATTATGTTCTTATAAAATTCCAAAAGCCGCTTTTGGTGGTCTAACTGTGGAATTTCAAAAAAAGCGAATTCGGAAATGGTATTTTGTTTCTTATCGTTATCATAACGTGAAAAATCCTTATGCAGTAGATTACAGGGAGGTGAGAAAGACTTTGTTACAGATCGATCAGTTATATGAAAACATTCTTTATCTGGATAAGTATAACATAAGATCCTACGAGGAGTTATTAGTGAGGGAAGCAAAAGTAATAGAAATGGAACAGAAACTTCCAGATACAGTCTTGAAAGAAGGTGATGCAGCAAAACAGATCAAAGAAAATTTACAGTATATCAGGCAGGAAAAAAAGATTATAAAACGTATCAAACGAGAGGAAGAGTCGTATCCATTTTTTTACAAACCGACCGGACAATCAAACGTACAGATTCAAAAAGATAAGAAGAAAGAGGTGAAAGAGAAGTGGCAGACAACCAAATCAATATGATTAATCTCAATGAGATATTTCAAGATGTAAAAACAGACCAAATCAGACAGTTATTGAATGAAACAAAGGACAGCAAGACTTGTATGTGGTATCTCATGTGTGCACTAGACGGAATGAATGACAATGAACTTCTACAACTTGCAGGATACACCATTCCACAAATCAAGGAAGCACGTTCTGAATATTTGAAAACAAAATACTGTGGAAACAATACAATGTTTGCCGAAGTTCAGAACTTAAAAAATGAAGTCAAAGAAATTGCATACGAAAGTAAAGCTGTGCGTTCCTCAATAGAGGCAGAATTGGAACACGCAATCAAGAATCTGATTGATTCAAAAGATGAAATGATCAAATTGTTAAAGTATCAGAAAGTTGACTTGCAGCGTCAGATCGAACAAATGAAGTCTAAAGTAATCCAGTTAGAAAATCAGAAAAAAGAAAGAAGTTCAGATGAAAAAACAGTGGAAGAATCACGAGTAGAAAATAGAAAGAAGGAAACTAACATGAATGATATTATTACAGAAAAGATACAAACAGAGGAAGCAAGAACAGGATTGGCAAAGCGAATGCAAAGGTATTTTTTTGCAGTACCAGATACAAGAAAGTTTATTGAAACATATTTAAATAATGAGAACCTGTCTGCTGATCAGAAAGAATACCTTCTTAGCTGTTTGGAGACGGGAATGAGTATGAAGGAGATTGAGAACATTTTTTCTGAAAAATTATCGGTAGATCAGATGAAGCGTTTAAATGCAATTGTTCAAAACAGACGAAACAAAAAATGAAGATTCAGGTAGAAATCCATTTATCTTATGAGTCCGAGGTATTGGCTTATGGAATGATTACGCTCGAAGATCTGATTCGATTTCCAATACAGCTGCGTAAATATAAGAATAAGGAGACTGGGAAAGACCTTTCTTTTGTCAGCTATCCGAGAAGAGAGCGGAATGGAAAATGGGAAAATGTTCTTGTGCCGGATCCAATCTTAAGGAAAGAGGTTGAAAAAGCAGTTGGAGAAAAAATCAAAGAGGAGATAGGAAAGGATTTTTATTTACCAGAGATCGAAGTCCTTTCAATCTGTCCAATCACTCCAAGGCATCCACCGGATGCAAGAGCATATATCTGCGGTGTTGCATCCATTCAAGTATTAGGGCTTACGATTCATGGAATTACGATCAAGCAAGGGCAGAAAGGATACTTCATCAATATGCCCCAATATAAAAAAGCAGATGGGTATCATGATGTAATCTATGCAACAGGAAAAGTCATGCAGGAAAAGATTGCAGAGGCTGTTCTTAAAGAATACAAGAAAACAATCAATGTACCGAATTTCGGTACAAAACAACAGGAGGAACTATAACATGAATAAAGACGATTTTATGAAATTTGTTGAAGAGAATATTAAGTATCATTTACCGGAGAGTTTTGCAGATTGCAGGTTTGAAGCAGGAAAACAGATGTGTCTTATTGTTTCAGAAGGCAATTCGCCAGACGCAATCAGACTCCATCTAGAAGAAGTGTATGATACGTTTACGGAAGATAGAAATATTTTTTCAGCTTTGGAATTCATTGCAAAAAATGTGGAAGAAGCATGGTCCGTTACAGGAAAAATGGATGAAACAAAAGAGCAGCTTCAAGGTTACATAAACAACTATGAAGAAGCAAAAAAACATCTGCAGATTGTATTAAGCGATCCAGATGTTGAATCTGTTTTAGCAAATAGTGTTGTGACTCAAGTAGGTGCTTTTAATGCCCAGTACAGGTTGCCTTTGGATTCTTTCAATTTGGAAAGTGAAATGTCTGTTCATGTGACAAAGAATATGTTAGACAAGTGGGGAGTTACTGCAGAACAATTGCATCAGGATGCATTATCTGTAGAGGGAAGATGGAACAAACCGGTACTTGTGGATGCGTTTGATATAATCACTCATTTACGGTTTGATTTTCCCAAACCAATGAATCTTTTGGAAAATAATGGAGCAAAATTGGACGGACAATCATTATATACGTTAACAAATGAAAATGCATATAAAGGTGCAGGAATGTTAGCGCATTCAGAAGTACTTGAGCAGATTGGCAGTTTATTTTCAGATAACAATTATTATATCCTTCCGTCTTCCAAGCATGAACTTTTGATTTTACTGGATGATGGTTCGAAATCAGTGAAAGAACTCCGTGAGATGGTACAGTATGTAAATGAAAAAGAGGTGTCAGCCATAGATCTGTTATCAGATAAAATATTATATTACAATTCTAAAGAGAAAGTATTAGAACTTGCAGTTGATAAAGCGGAGAATCTGTCTAAAGAAATAACGAATACGAAGCAGGAAGACGTTGCGAAGAACACAGCGAAGCAGCCAAAGAAAACAGCAGAATTTACACCACGAATGTAAGAAGACCTTGTAATGTACCGAATTTCGGTACGCAAAGGGAAATATTATGTTTAATAGGTTGGTTGACAGGGAGGTGAACTGAGGAAATGTCTAATGTTACAAAGGAACAGGAATATATTACACTGGAAGATTTGACAAGAGAGATTCAATCTACAGACGAAGAAATATTTATTTCCATCAGTTTTATGGAGGTGGATGCAGATGAATAATAAGGAAGTTCAGGATTCCTTGAAGCAAGTAGGAATTCGTTTGGTAGAAGAACCGCCTTTATTAAGTCCGGAACCAATGAATAATCCGGAAGCTGCAGTCAGAGTTTTAGGAAAATGGTTAAGTGAGATGGACCGTGAACTCTTTTGCGTAGTAAATCTTAATACGAACCTTACACCGATTAATATGAATGTGGTAAGTATAGGAGCTTTGAATGTGGCCTATGTACATCCAAGAGAGACGATGAAAAGCGCGATTCTTTCAAATTCAGCCTATCTCATGCTGGTACATAACCATTTAGGATCGCTGAACCCATCAAAAGAGGATATCGAAGTCACAGATCGGATTCAAAGTGCGGCATCCCTTATGGGAATCCCTGTTTTGGATCATATCATCGTAGGACGCAATCAGGAATTCTTCTCTCTGCGGGAAAATAATATATTTTCTTTTGAAAACGATATTAGTTATACTTCAGAACAATCGAAGCTGCAATGGACACAACAAATGGGAATTGCAGAACAATCCGATTACAGAATCAAGGGAAAAGAAGCAGTTGAATCGAAATTAGATACAATTATGAAGTCATTGGAAGAAGGCGTTGAAAAAGTATTCACCTCGGAGCAGTATCAGATGTATTTGCAGACAATGGCTAAATTTCATAACTATTCCTTTAACAATACGTTGCTGATTGCCATGCAGCGTCCGGATGCAACATTACTTGCAGGATATCAGACCTGGCAGAAAAAGTTTCACCGTCATGTGAAGCGTGGAGAGAAAGGGATCAAGATCATTGCTCCTGTTCCGGTGAAAGAGAAACGGCAAGTGGAAAAGATCGATGAAGAAACACAGGAAATTGTAATTGGAATAGATGGACAGCCGGAAACAGAGACTGTAGAACGCATTTTACCGCGATTCCGGGTAACAACTGTATTTGATGTAAGTCAGACAGAAGGAGAACCGTTACCTACTTTAGAGGTAAATGAATTAGTAGGAGATGTTTTTATCTATGAGGATTTTATGAAGGGACTGGAAGAAATATCACCAGTTCCTTTTCAGTTTCAGGAGATTGATAGTGGAGCAAAGGGATATTACAGTAATGCAGAGAAGCTGGTCGCAATACAGACGGGAATGAGTCAGGCACAGACGATGAAAACCGCAGTACATGAAACAGCTCATGCGATTCTTCATGACCGTGATGTCATGGAAGAAAACGGAATCACAAAAGATCGAATGACAAAAGAGGTCGAATCTGAAAGCGTAGCCTATGTTGTCTGTAATCATTTTGGACTGGATACCTCAGATTATTCTTTTAATTATGTTGCCGGATGGTCTTCGGATAAAGAAATGCCGGAGCTTAGAAGTTCGATGGATACGATACGATTGACTTCTTCCCAGCTGATTGCTGATATTACAGAGAAATTGTTAGAGCTGCAGAAGACAAGAGAATTGGAAAATGATATCAAAACAGAAGAGCTTGCAGAGGAAAGCAGTTTCCTTTCCCATACAGAAAATAGTTATGCAATCTATCAGTATAGACAAGCTGATGATGCGATAGGATATCAATATATGAGTCTTGATTTCATAGAAAAGATGGGAATGTCTGTAAAAGGGGCGGATTATCAAATGATGTATCAGGGAGTATTAGAAGCGCAGGATACGTTGGAAGACTTGTATATCAAATTTAATATTGATCGACCAGAAGATTTTGAAGGACATTCCATGTCTACATCGGATGTGGTGATTTTGAAGCGTGATGGAGAAATGAAAGCTTATTATGTGAATGATATCGGTTTCCGGGAACTTCCTGAATTTGTAGACCAAAGAGCAGAGGTACTCCAAGAAAAAAACAGTGAATGTGTGAGAAAACAAGATAAATCTGGTAAAGAACAGGAAGAACCAGAGAAGATTAGAGAAGATAGGACAATAACAGAAACAATCCAATCGAATGAACACTCAAACGTAAGCAAAAAGAAAAATCAGCAGATGCAGGCAGGACTTCATAGATAGAAGTCTTTTTTTATTGTACCGAAATTCGGTACGTGAAAAGGAGAATGGACAAATGAATGAAGAGAACAAGGAGTTAGAGCAGATCAGATCGGAAATGCAAGAGATCCGGAAGATGCTGCAAGAAATTAAGGAAGATACTCAATTCTTCAAACAGTTTATGGAACGATATCATATTCCAATGCAGGAAGAAGTAAAAAGAGAGGCAGAAATAAAAGAGGAGACGAATCACAGGGAAAAGGTAAACGAAATAGAACCTAAATTATAGTTTGTACCGAAATTCGGTACATGGGCAGAAGAAAATGTGGATAACTCTTAAAAAAGACTGCGGTTTGGAGGAAAACCAGAGATGAACGAAGAAATTAGAGAAGCGGAAGAAGTCCTTATGCTGATAAAAAAGGCTACCATGTTTGCTGATCCAATCATGAAGATTGGAACAATAGGACTTGTGAAGCTGATACAATTTATGGCAAGGATGGTAAAAGAGAAAATTATTGATAAGAAAGAGTTTAAAGATATTCAGGACTTTATCAAACGTACAGACGGAAACTTTGATGTGATCAATATTCCAGTAGATCAAAAACTGCGTCTTGGTGCAAATGCATATCCGGTACGAGAATTTGAGAACCTGAAAGAAAGCGGTGTACGTTTTATGGAAATGCCAGATCTGAATAAAGAGGATCATTATGTACAGCTTGCTGTCTGCAAAGAGGACAGAGAAATCTTTGACGCATGGTTTGGAAGATATCTTGGAAATAAAATGTCCGGAGGAGAGAAATCAATCGATAGTTTGCTTGCATTTACGGAAAGAAAAACATCTGTTTTCAGTGTCCCATTTGAAGGGAAAGAAGATATTTTCCGAACAGATTTTGATGCCATGAAGATTAATTATACAGTAATGCCGGATCTGAAGCTTGGGGATGGACAGGTTCAGATCATGGTTGCAAACTATGATACAGATAAAGTAAGACAATGGTACGAGCTGTATCAGCAATCTATGTTAAATCGTGGGGAAACAGTAGCAGACCTGAATGAAATCGACATGGAAACCTATCAGAAAACAGCTGAAATGTCTACGGAAGAATATATCAATACCGGAGATGAAACAGTAAAAGAAGCAAATCAAAAGTATGAGAATGAAAAAACATCTGCAGAGAAAGTACAGTTAGCGGAGAATCAGATGGACTATGATTATTATGAAGGAAATCAGATGTATCAAAAATTCACCATCAATAAAGATGTTTTAGTGAAACCGATAGAAGACAAGATACCAGAAGGCTTTCAGGACTTTTTTGTAAGTAAGGTTCCTGGAACTTATGGAAAAGAGATTCAATATCTGGTAATTCCAAAAGATCAGGTATATGCTTCCGAGGATTCGAAAACATATACTGCATTTTTGGAAAAAGATAAAAAGCCATTTCTAATTGATCAGAATTTAAAATTGATTAAATCAGAAAAGCGTCCATTTGCAAAGGAACTGTTCGAAAAATATTATAGTATTTCAGAGAAAGAAAAGATGGCAACGCAGGCCGCCCAACAGAGAATGGAAAAAGCAATCGGAAAAACAGTAGTGAAAAAACAAATAAAAGCACCGACTCCACCGATAAAAGCAAAGTAGTGATGGGGGAATGCAAAGATGGTTGAAAAAAGGAAAACGCCATGGTGGGCTTTTATTTTGGCACTTATCATATTAATGATTCTAAGTTATTTCGGATGTGGGCTCTTGAAATTAGATGGAGTTAGCATAAATAATTATCAACAAAAGCTTTTGTATATTTTTACTCATCCATTCCGTAACTGGTGGACGAAGAAAACCCCAGCATTCATGAGTGCTGCATTTGTAGCATGGATCATGTTCATTGCATATTATCTGGATCAGAATCGAAACTATCATTTCGGTGTGGAGAACGGTTCTGAACAATGGGCTGATGTAAATAAATTAAGTAAAACATTAAGAGATTCTAAGAATGAGAAGAACAATACCTATTTGAGTGAACGAATTGCAGTGTCCAATCATGCTCTGTCAAACATGAATATGCTTGTAATTGGAGGTTCCGGTTCCTATAAAACAACTTCTGTTCTGACACCGAATCTTCTATTGGCAGGAATGACAAATGTAATACTGGATATCAAAGGAGATCTGTTACGGAAACACGGAAATTATTTAAAGGCTCATGGCGTAACGGTCAAATCTTTTAATCTGATCAATCCGGAAGAGTCAGACCGATATAATCCGATGCAATATCTTGAGAAGGAAACAGACGTTATTCGACTGATTACAAACATGCAAGCATCGGTCAAGCCTCCGGATGCTCAAAAAGGGGAGCCTTTCTGGGATGATGGAGTAGCACTCTATCTGCAGTCAATGTTCTTTCATGAATGGCTGATTGCAAAGGAAGAAAACAGAAAACCTACACTGAATAACATATTAAAACTTGTAAATATGGAATCAAAGCATATTGAAGATGAGGAAGGAGAGGATAAGACAGAGCTACAGATAGAAATGGATAGGCTTGCAGAGACACATGGAGCTGACTATCCACCAGTAAGAGATTACCGAAAATTAAAAGAAGGAGCAACAGAGACGGTTCGTTCCATTATCATCATGGTGAATGCTATGCTTAGATTGTGCGAAACAGCCGCCCTCAAACGACTGTTTGAAGATGATGATATTGATATCCCAAGTTTGGGATTAGGAGCCGATGGAAATCCAAATAAGAAAACAGCATTGTTCCTTGTAATGCCGGATAACGATCAGTCCTTTAATTTTTTGATTTCCATGTTTTATACCCAGCTATTTGATGTATTGATTCGGATTGCAGATCATAAATGTCATGGAAGTTTGCCAATCCATGTAAGATTATGGGCAGATGAATTCTATGCAGGTCCGAAGCCGACCAATACGGAGGTTCTGATGGGAACAATCCGAAGCAGGAATCTGTCGATTGTTCCTATTCTACAGTCTATCGCACAGATCAAAGCAGTTTTTCCACAGGAAAAATGGGAAGTGTTCCTGGATAACTGTGCAGTTATGATCTATCTTGGTTCAGGACCTGCAGCATTCTCTACGCATGAATATATCTCAAAGCTGCTTGGCGAAATGACCATTGATACAAGAACGGATGGAGTGACCAGTGGTGCACATGGAAACTCAAGCTTGAATAATCAGAGAGCCGGGCGAGGATTGATGACACCGGGAGAAGTAAAAAGACTTGACCGAAAGAAATGTCTGATCTTTATGGAAGGGCAGTATCCTATCATGGATTGGAAGAACCTTCCGTTTAATACAGCAGTCTGGAAAGAATCCGAAAAACTTGCAGGGAAAGAAGGATATAGGCATCCGGTGCGTGTCGTATATAATCCAAAAACAATGACCTATCGAACCATCTTAAATAAATCAAAGTTCCAAGTGATTGATAAGAAGGATCTGGAATTTTATAAAGAGGCAGAAAAAACAGATAAGAGTATCAAGGTCTGCGAAGTGAATGAGGAGGACTTCTTATATCTTAATTTTGATACAAATCCGAAACCAACCGAAGAAGAGCTTATGCAGATGTTAGAAAAAGCCAGAAAAGAAATGTCTGGATTAGAAAAAGAGAAATATAATTCGGAAGTGCAATTGACAGAAGATTCCCAGTTCAACAAGAATATAGTTAATGTACCGAATTTCGGTACACAAAAAGAGGAATGGAATTTGTCCGGAACGATTGAACAGTGTATTATTCGATATGCATCAAAATTAGATGGAGATCAGATGAATGAAATCTTGTTGGGGCTGGAAGAAGGACTGACTGATGAGCAGGTGAAGTCTTATTTTAAGTTGCCAGCAGATCAGATGAAGCAGTATCGAAGAGAAATATTAAATGAAAAGTAGTTGATTCTCTGAGCTATCGAGCTCTCTCGGAGAGACACTTTTACCTATTAAAGAGAGAGGGAGTAAAACAGTAAAAAGGAAGCTGCCGCTTTACGAAAATTCATTCGTTAAAGCGACAGCCCCGTTTCTTTACTTCCTTTTACTCTTTAAAATGTTTATAACGTGGATCTCTATTCTCATCTTCCAACGGATCCCTGCCACCATTTCCATAATTCTCATATCCAAGTTCCTCACTACCTCGAAAAATCAGATTCTTATACTCATAATAATACACTTGTTCTTGAAGGAAACTATTTACACTGGCTACCATCCGCACCCCATTCTGCACCACAATATGTTCCGGTGTATAAGTAAATATACTGATAAACAAACCTATCAAAATGACAACTATTCCTATCACCACTACGAAACCATACCATATTTTCTTTATGACGGAAAGCAGCCGCATTCCTCTTTTCCTGCCCCAAGCAAAGAAACTCTTGCTCAATTCCCAAATCAATAATAGGGATGATAAAATACCAAACCACATCAAGAACATATGTGGAAGACTTCGCAAAGTAGAGTCCGTTAATTCTTCTATTCCCCAAATTATCAGTTGTAAAAAAAGGAAAAAAACCAACGGCAAAAATGACCACTGCTTTTTCATAAATCTGAAGAACATTTCCTGCTTTCCATCCATCACTCCATCTCACTTCCATATCAATCATTTGATCTTCTTTTCTCAATAATCCGTTTCATCTTTCATATCCCTTAGATATCTGCGATACAGCACGCCTACTTTGTCATATAGGAAATATTCATAATCGTCTGATTTTAAAATATCTCTACTATGATACACCGTTAGTGTCCCTGTTTCATTTACAAAATCTTTATCATTTACAATAGAAATTTTCACAAAATTTCATGCTAGATATAATACAATGCTACTGCAAAAAAGAAACAATATAAAATAGTAAAATATACTAAATATTCCCGCACTTTGCTTTGAAACAAACTTTTTCCCTAAAACAATTGTTCCGATAACAATTGCTATTTGCCACAAAACAATCAAGCTGCAACCGAAATTCACACAAACCATGAATGTAATTCTAAACCTACAGGAACACGATAAATTTGCCATATGTAAAAGCATGAACAGACTAACAGAATCACAAAGCAAGTGTATCATTGCGGTACTGGCTGTGTCCGTTCCGTAGGACTGCCCTAAGTGTATCGGCTTCACCTTGTTCCTTTACCTCACTATTCACAAATCACTTTTGCTATTTTCGCAATAATATTGCATATAAAACAATTAGAACTAATATAATTATCAAAAAAATAAACCTTATTTGACCATGAAATCCTAATCCAATCCACTGCAATACTATTATTAACACAAAAACTAATAACGCCCAATATTCTCTTTTCATGATTTTCCTCCTTTCTTGAGGAGTTTAAGATTTATAGACAACTTTAAAAGAATGCGCATGTTTTTGTATACACTTAATATATATCATGCTTTTAAAAAATAAAAGAATTGTTTTGAATTATTTTTTATAGTATTCTATAATAGTGATGATTTATATAATTTTAATGTTTATTTTTAAGATTCTTTAACAAACTTTTATACTATCCTATAAAACGGTCAATTTTAAAAATCACGAAATTGCAGGCTTTACAACACTTTGTAACACGATATAGGCCTGTCCGATAATCCCTCTCATATAAAAATAATCAATGCTTCATTTTTAACACAGGAAGATAAAGACATCTCCCTGTGTTTTTCTTGTTAGGGCAAGGCCCTGTTTTCTATTGTGGAGTTTTTGGTTTCCAAAAACGCAGCTTTAGAAAACAAATAAATCACCTGCTATGCGGGTGGTTGGAATAGCTTTAGCATTGTGTAGAAAACCTCCAGTGATAACTTTCTTAAAAAAAATAATACCGACTCCGTTTACATTGCTAATATCAAAATAAATTGTTGTATATAAATATATCTCTCCGCCAGATGAAGATGTATGTTCTTCCTTGAAATAAGAAGATACTGCTCTAAGAGTATTATTGTAGACTTCTAATTCTGATATAACAGTGGCTGCGTATTCTGATGAATTATTATCACTGTATAGTAATTCAGTTGTTACTAATGGTGTAGTAGATTGTTCTTCTCCATTAATTTTTAATTTACAATTATTTTTAATTTCTTTTACAACATATGTCGGGGCATCATTCTTTTGATCTATTGCTCGATCTAATAAAATATCAATATCTTGAATTTTTCGTTTTGGGTGAAAGTAGTAATTTCATCATTTGCATATGTAATAATAGAGGTAAAATGTAACAAGATGCAAAATGATGTTAAAATACAAATCCCCTTTTTTAAAATCTTTGCTAACATAATGTGTCCCCCTTTCATTATATACTTGATTATTATGGGGCTCTTTGAGCCACCTGTCCGGACTGCCGCACTGTAATATTCAATACTTTTATTTTATTAGAAAATTTGCTTTTTCCCAATCTTTTCGTTTTACAAATATTTGATATTCATAGGCTGCATCCATCTGAATAAAAGCTATTCCGTGATGTCTTCCTGGATTTGTCAATGTATTTGTAATTACATAAGTTTGGATATTATTTTCAAGTAAAAGTTCTCTAATTTTGTTACATTCATTCAGGTTTCGCGTAACACGTATTTCACGTTTAAAAAAATCAAACATTTTGCTTCACTCCTTTATTATAATTTCATTGGAAACACCTCTTTTACTAAGTAGATATACAAAATTTATGGGTTCTTCTTATTGATTAAATAGATTATAATATGAAATTTTCTTTTTAAGTAAAACTGACCGTATTTTAAGTATAATGTCTTTTTGCGAAATAAATTTGAATATAATATTGAAAAATAATTGGATTACGATTGTAGCAAATGAAGAAATAATGTATAGTGAATTTATGGTGTATATAAGGTGGGTAAATCTCACAGAAATGGAGGATGCTGTTAAACAATATAATTAAGGATTACTATCTATTTACAGTGAAGTAGATAAAACAAAACTATTTGCAATAAGAATAGTGCTATAGATAAAGGTCAGTAAATCTAAGTTCACGCCATTTATAGTAAAAAATGAAAAAAATATGTTATAGTGTGATAAATGGCAGAAAACAAAATTACATCTTTGCTTGCAACTTGAAATATGATGGAGGAATTTAATGATACGGATTGCTACATTAGATGATGAAACGCAGTGGCTTACGACAGAAAGAATAATTACTGAGCAATGTTTTGAATCTGGAGATTATAGTTTTTCTGCTTATAATGATGTCGATAAATTTTTATTAGAATTGAAATATAAAGAAAATGATCTCTATTTATTAGACATGGAATTTCCATTAGAAAATGGAATTTCAGGGCTTTCCATAGGAAGAGAGATTAAAGATTTATATCCATCTGCTGTAATTATTTATGTGACATGCCATGTAGAGTATGCAATAGAGGCATTTGAAGTAAATGCATTTCGGTATATTCCAAAAATATTATTGGAAAAGAAACTTCCAGAAGCTTACAAAGTATTAGAATCTGAGATGGGGCATCGAAAAGAGGAGTACTTTGAAGTAGTGACGGAAAAACGTATGGAACGAATTGCAAAAAGTCAAATTTATTATATGTATAAGGAAAAAAAGTATGTTGTTCTTATACATTCAAAGGGGGAGTGCAAAATCAGGACTAGTCTTGGAGAAATACAGGAACGCTTAAATCAGGACTGCTTTCTCAGGATTGATAAAGGATGCGTAGTAAATATAAAACATATTATGTCCGTAGAACCCTATCAGGTTAAAATGCGAACCGGAGTTTGTCTTACAGTTAGCCATCCGCAGTTTAAAAATGTAAAGGATAAAATTGCGGAATATTGGAGGGAACGAAATTGATTAACATTTGTTATGGAATTACAAGTTATATTATTATTGTAATAGGCCTTCTGAGTGTGTTATCGGAATTTCCCCAGCGAAGATGGAAGTCACGTGTTGTTTATATTATCTTTTACATTTTAATAGCAGGTGAAATTGCATGGGAAGCTCAAGATTCAACCAGAGGGTTTGTAACAGATCTTCAGATGATGTTTAACCCTATTATAAGCCTTTTATTATTAAAAATATTTTATAAGATATGCTACCGATCTTCTTTACTTTGCTTATGGTTATATAATATGATTACAGATTTACTTCGTATTCCCTTACTCACTATGCGGGGAGTTTATGAAAAAACTGACGTAATGCATACAAATGTATTAGGTGGAAGAAACTATTGGGAATGCATCTGGAATCTATTGATTATTTTTATTTTCATTTTCGTATATAGAAAATGGAAAACACAAATTCAGATCTTTGTAAAAAAAATTGAAAATAGTTGGAAAATGGCATTATTTATTTTGTGTATCGACATAAGTGCATTATTTCTTGTGATGTGGATGGCAGGATTTTTTGATGGAGGATATTATAGTGATTTTAATTTGATAACCAATGTGTTGCTTATACTTATTTTGCTTTTGTTATTTATTATTTATGTGTTTCGAAGTATGTACAGATATAATAAACTGGAGAAGACTTCTTTAGTAGAACAAAAGGAAATATTAACCAAGGAATATCAATTTATTCGTACTTATTGTGAACAGGAAGCAAAAAGACTTCATGAGGTAAAGCATACTTATCTCTATCTTCTCAATTGTATCGAGGAAGAAACGTTAGAATCGGCAAAAAAATGTTTGAATACACATTTAGAAAATACGAAGAATAGAGAATGGAAGATATGGACAGGGTTTATAGATCTTGACTGTATTCTTAATTATGAATATGAAAGAATGCAGAAACAAAAGATTAAATTTACACAAAAAATTGAACTTTATAAGCTCCCGGTAAAAGGGGAAGATATGATGATTATTATGGGAAATCTTCTGGAGAATGCAATAGAAGCATCCATGAAATGTCAAATTGAGGAACGTAGAATTGAACTGACAATCCAACAAATTAATGAAATTATTTTCCTGGACGTGAAAAATTCAATTTCAGATACAGTTAATTTAAATGGATTTCAATCTCAAAAAGCGGACAAAATCATGCATGGATGGGGGATGAAAAATATCAAACAGATTGTAGATGAAAATCATGGAGAAATGCAGTGCGCTGGTAAAGATGGAATGTTTGATGTAAACATAATTTTTATGGAGGATAAGGAATATGAATGAAGAACTGAAATACGAAGAAATTTTATTAGAACTAAAAGAAGCAGAAAAATTGGATATAGATGAAATGGAAGATGCACCTGCAATAAGTTATGGGAGTGGATTGAGGACTCTTATTTGTTGTTAAAAATTAGTAAAAGTTTAGCACAGTTAAAAAGCTGTGCTATTTTTATATTGTGTACGATATAAAATCTGAAAAGAGGAAACATAAATGTGGACAGAAATTCTTGGAGAAGATATTTACAGGATAATTGACAAGGAATATTGCCGATTACTTGTGGAAAAAGAAGAAAAATTATTAAGGCAGGGGATACAAGGTGAATTACTTCAGTTATTTCAATTCAATCAATTATATTATAAAGGGGCAATATCAAAAGTTAATTTCGAATCATTTTTTCGCTTTTTTATACAGATAGGTATTGATTACATAGAAAGAAATAATAAGAACAGAAAAATCCTTTACACGAATAGAACAGAAAATTTAGCTATTAATATAGTAAAAGCAGTTGTAAAAATACCAATGCGTTGCTTGATTTATGAAATACATGAGCATAAGAAATGTGGGAAACTCAAGGGGACAACAGCTCAACAGGAATACATATATTATGAGACGGCTTATTTACAGAATCCCGAATATATTCGAAATTTATGTAGAAAATATCCTGAGATGCTTCGTTTGATTTTGCTAAGGATAGGTCAGGTAATAGAAGAAACTAATGAAATTTCAAAATACCTGGAAGAAGATCAATCTTTTATAGAAGAAAAAATCTTAGGTAATAAATTTTGCAAGATTAGCAAAATTTCATTGGGAAAATCTGATACACATCATGGAGGATATACTGTCGCAGAGATAGAAGTAGAGAATGGACAAAAAATCATATATCGTCCTAATGATATAGAAAAAAATAAAATATATTTTCAGATGTATGATTGGTTAATGGTAGGCAGTGGTTTAGATGCAAGTTACAGAAAACTCTTAAGTTACCAGACACATAGTTGGGAGGAATATGTAAAATGCAGATCTTGTCAGAATGATCGAGAAGTAAAGAATTATTTTTTTAGATCAGGAATACTTCTCTTTCTCTGTTATCTCACTTACAGTACGGATATTCATGGAGAAAATATAATTTCCAATGGGGAATATCCGGAAATCATTGATTTAGAAACAATGCCTGGCCATGGAAAAGATAAAAACAGTATAGGGGAAAAGAAGTTAGATGATTTTGCACAATTTTCTGTGCTACAGACAGGATTTTTACCGATGCCAGCTTGGGGAGAGTCAGAAGGTGAAAACTTTCCAAGTGGTTTACATACTGATGCAATAATAAAAACAAAAATTAAGATTCCGACAATTTGTAATCCATATTCATCTAAAATAGAAATGGGACATAAAGACGGAACGATTCATTTAGAAAAGAGTATTGTCAGAAAAGGAAATCAGACTATAAAGATACAAGAGTATATAGATGAAATATGTGAAGGATTTAATCATGCTTATCGGAGAACACTTAATCGAAAGGAAGAAATTATTACATTACTTTCTGAACTAGACAGAAAGAAGAGCCGGTATCTGATACGGCATACACAACAATATGACATGTATTTAAATACATCCTTCTTCCCTGAATTTATGAAAAAAACAGAAAATAGAATCTATTTTTTCTATGTATTGAAGAAAAATAGAAAACAAGAAGAGTATAGTGATGCTTTTTTTAAGTCAGAACTATCAGCATTATTGAACTTTGATATTCCGATCTATTATTCAAATGTTCAAAATAATGAACTGCAGCCAGAAAAAGAGGAGTGTAGTAGAAAAAAAGAAGAGCATGATATGAGACGGTATATGAATCGTTTGTCAGAAGATGATTTATTTAGGCAAATTTTGTTAATTAGAATGGCGTTAGGGTATAATTTACCAGAAGTAAATAACAGTCGTTACATAAAGTTTGATGAAAAATTTAAGACACCTCTTGACATGGCAAATAACTTAGGAAAGATTTTGATGAAGTGGAAATCGAAAGAGGCAGATTGTACATCTTATCAAGGATTAAAAATTTATGTTGATAAGTGGTGTATAGAAACAATAGATATGAGTTTGTATAATGGAATTTCAGGATTAGCAGTTAGTTTTGCGTTATTGGGAGTGTATACTGGAAATGATTTATGGATGAAAGAATGTAAAAATCTTTCAGAGGAAATGTATGATTATACGGATAAAATTGTTCGAAAAGTCAGGCAAAGTGAATCTAATCAAACAGGAATGTTCGATGGTGAAGGTTCGATTGTATATGGATATTTGATTTTATACGAAATATTGAAGCAACCCCAATACCTTAAATACGCCAGAAAACATATGCAAATTGTGAATGATTTAGTTCTGAAAGATGAAAATTATGACCTGCTTTCAGGAAATGCCGGATGGATAATCGTTTTAATGAAATTTTATGAAATCACAAAAGATAAAACAATTTTGAATTATGCAATTCGGGTAGAGAAAGAGTTATGGAAACATCGGACAGTACTTTTAAATGGCATTGGCTGGATTCAAAAAAAGGAGAAGATGATCTTATCCGGCATTTCACATGGAAACAGTGGAATGATTCTGGCGTATTCCTACCTGTTAAAAAATACCAGAAAGAAAATATATAAGAAACGAATTGATCTTTTATTAAATTATGAGGATTCCTTATATTCTAAAAAATATGAAAATTGGATGGATCTAAGAAAGGAAAAAAATTCATGTTATTCATCTAATGTATGGTGTCACGGTGGTAGTGGTATTCTTTTATCCAGACTCTCACTAGTGCAATTGGAAGAATATCAAAGTAATCCAATTGTGAAAAGAGATATTGAACGTGGGCTACGGCGTCTTAGTAAATGGAGAGAGGAAGATCGTCTGTGTATATGTCATGGCTTGAGTGGGATTTATTTGATTTTCAAAGCTTGTGCTAAGTCATTAAACAACCCGAAGTATTTGTCAGAAGCAGAAGAGGTTCGAGAAAAAATTTTAATAAGGGATAAAATGGCAATTAAAGAATTTGGAGATTTGGCTTTTATGTCTGGAATTGGTGGGATAATATGCGTGTTGTATGATGATTTGAGTAAAATTATATGGTGATTTCAAAAAAACTGTTAAAAGAAAATAAGGTCATTTAATTTGAAATGGCGGTCAATTTGACAAAATTAGAAAAAAGAAAATCTAATAACATTTTGATTTTCTCATCAGGCTGTAGGCAATGAAAAAACATCTTATTTGTTATTTTAGTTGCAGATTCAGTTTCAGTATATGCTACAAAAATGAGGTGAAAATTCTATTACTACTTAAATAAAATCTGAATTAATAGAAAATGAGGTCGCTAACTTTGAAATAACGGTCAAATCAACATAATCAGAAAAAATCATGTTATAATCGATTCATCAATAAATGGCGCCAATACAGAAAAGAAAGGAGACTTTTATGAGAAAAAGACAAATAATCAAACTAAATTGTAGTAAGAGAGCAAAGAGGATTGGTATGTGTGCAACAACAGCGATGTTAACATTAGGTATTTCAGGAAGTGTATTTGCCGGAAATTTTCAGGACACGGGTTATAGCTATAATTCTACAAAAAATGGATTTGCAACGGATACGAGACCAAAAGAAGATACTACGTCAGCGTATATTAATCATGCGGGAAATGTAGCAGTATACGTTCAGGTGAGAAGTTCAGGAATCAATTATTCTGCAAATGGAAAGTCTTATTATGTAAGAGTTGGAACAAAAGCACCTCTGCCTAATTATGTATATGAGAATGGAAAGCGCTATTGTTATTTGTACATCACTCCAGCAACTGGGGCAACAAGTTTTCTGCATGGGCTTTGGAGTCCAGATAGTGTAGGATATTAAGATTTTAGATAATAATTGCAGCATCCTAAATTATTGTTTAAAAGCAGGTGGATTATGAAAAATAAATTGTTGACATTTATCGGTGTTATATTCGTTGTAATCCTTGTAATTGTATCTGTTTTATTTTTTAGAAATAGTTCGGGGAATACAGATAGAACAGGAAAACAAAAAGAAGAGGAGTTTGAAAAAAGTCTTATAGTGACTGCTCAGAGTGGCGAACCTGATGACGAATCAAAGAAATTGGCATCGAAACTAGGAGTTGATGCAAAAAATGTTGTTTCTACAGGAAAGCAAATAGCAAGTACGAAGTATAGTTTTACAGTTTTATCTTGGACAAGAGGAAAAGAGTATCCTGGTTATGTACTTCCAAAAGGAAAAGATCTTTCCAATTATCCGGGAGCTGAATTAGATGAGCAGGGAAATATCACGAATGATTTCTCTTATATTGTAGTTAATCTTTCCGTGAAAAATCAGAGCGATAAAAAGATAGAGAACGATCTTATCTGGGGTTATATTCGACTGAGATTCCTCTTTCCACCATCAGAATATGAGGAATATGTGGGAGAAGTGTCTTATCTAGGTGAAGAGACACCAAGGGTTCTAAATCATAATTACTATGCTGAGACTTTTGAACCAGGAGAAGAAAAACAAATGGCATTGATTTTTGTTGCAAACGATGAATTATTGAAATCTGAAGCAATTTATTTGGAGATCAATCCAACGGGAGCTGTTATTGATAATCCGGAGTATGATATCCGTCGTTATATTATATTGAATTGATGATACAAAGTGAAACTGAAGTAAATTATAAAATGTAAGCTGTGAAAGAATGCGAAGAATTTTTTCGCAGCTTATATTTTATATAAGTCTTTCCCACCGATAGCGTCACCTTTATCTTCTATTTGAAAATATAACTCAGGAAAGAGGGAAAAGCATGAAACAGATTTTTAAGACAGAGATGAAACGGGCAATGAGAGGAAACGGGATGGCATTATCCATACTAATAGGAATCCTTCTTGGAACTGCGCATGTAATTCAGGAAATCATTCCTGCCTATCGAGCTAATCTAACGAATTTCTATAACGAATTTCCAATTCTGTCGCCACATAGTGCTGTGGAAACATGGATGGCTGGAAGCCCGTCAAATTTGGAAGGGTTTATATTCTTCTTAATTCTACCTATCCTTGCAAGCCTTCCATTTGGAACTTCTTATTTTGAGGACTGCAAAGAAGGAGTAATAAAAAATATTTATATGAGAACAAAGAGAGAAGATTATCTCAAAGCAAAATATGTTGCTGCTTTTCTGAGCGGGGGAATTGCAGTTCTTGTTCCATTGATTTTCAATTTAATGTGCAGTCTGGTTCTTCTGCCAAACTTAGCACCGCTTTCAACAATGGGAGATAATATACTTACACCGTTGATGCTGTTTTATAAGATTTTCTTTACGCATCCTATGATATATACAACGTTTTTTCTGGTAGTTCAATTTCTGATGGCAGGAATTTGGGCTTGTGTTTGTTTATCTGTAAGTTTTTTGTCAGATTATAAAATTGTTGTATTGATCTTTCCGTTTTTTGTACAGCTGATTCTGCATGTTATCTGTACCATTACAAATCATATTGACTATTCCAGTGTATATTGGGTTCAGCCGGGACATGGAATCGTCGCATGGTGGATTCCAGTGGTTTCAATGGGGATTGGAATTCCAGTAACGTTCTTTGTATTTATGAAAAAAGGGGCGAAGGAAGATGTATTCTAAATCAAAACAGACATTTTATCATGTGAGAGATTCTTTGATAAAACATAGATGGCTTCTGACAGCTGAACTGATCTGGATGATAGTTTGTTCTTTTTGGACAGTGTCCGAGCAGGAGAAGATGTATCAGTTTTATAATCTTTCGGCCAGTACGATAGACTATGTTATTGCACAGCAGGGAGCACTTTATAGTGGATTGACCATATTTCCGTTTGTACTTTTTTTCGTAATCAGATGCAAACAGGACAGTCTGAACATTCAATATATCTTACGGTATCAATCGAGAAAAAGAATGTTTCAGCAACAACTGAAGGAGAGTCTGGTATATGCTGCGGGGATTTCTTTTATAATTATCCTAATGGCTACATTTACTGGCTGGATCTTTAGCAGAAATCTGATCAATTGGGATACTATGGAAAGTGTTTATTTTGGTCAGACAGGAAACGTTGTAAAGTCCAATTTTTTATCTGTAGCTGTTGTTATCTGGTTGATGTATGTTTTAAAACTGATCTTACTTTTTGTAATGGTAGATATTTTTTTGTGGTATCCAAAGACTCTGTTTTTTATTTGGATTGTTCTTTTGGTTCCACTCGGAATAGAGGCACTTCACTATGGAAAGATCTATTTTAGCCTGTTCGCAGTCTGGCAGACATCATGGAATACGCCTGGTAAGTGGCTGGGAATTATTCTGATTGGAATTGTCGTTTCCTTCATTGAGAAACTGATAGGGGAAAAGATGATTGAGCGGAGAGATATCTGGAGATAGGAGATGAGGCCATGTGGAAAGTTGACTTGAAAATATTTTTTAAAGAAAGCTGGAAAAAGTATGGCTTTGTATTTTTGCTGGTTCTCGTGCAGTGTGTAGGTTTTCATAATCTGATCCAACAATATAATACTGTGAATGGACAGGAGTGGAAACTTCACTTTTGGGATTATGTAATCTGCTTTTTTCAGGGGACAGTTCCTTATACACTTTCAGAAGGAAAAGAGACTTTTAATATTCCACCGTATTGGTCGTTGTATATGATTTATTTTGTTTTACTGATCGGAAAACTGACAGGACAGCTCTCAAAAAAATACGAACAGCAAATGCTCTTACGACTGAAAAACAGAAAACAATGGTGGATGGAAATGCATTTAAAAATATGGTTGGAGTGTATCGGATACCTATTAGTGACAGCGGCAACATTTTTGATATATGCTTTTTGTACGAAGAGTGCTATAGAAGGGATAAATTTAAAAGTACTGCAGGATTGTCTTGGTCTGGAAATCAATGAAAAAAACCTTCGTATTTTTTCAATGGTAATTGTATTCTTTTTAGCGTTACTGGCACTTGCTTATATTCAATATATCGTATCATTAGCAATCAATGCAGTAATCGGTATTCTGTTTTCTATTGTTATTTTAGTTTCCAGTGTATATCAGATTCATCCATTTCTAATAGGAAATTATTTTATGGAGATACGTCAGATCATGTTCGTTATGGATGATGTTGGATTTCTGATACAAGGAGCAGTTAGTGTAGGAATTATTTTCTTTATGGTTGTAATTGGATATCAAATTTTAAAAAGAAAAGATCTGTTTTAAAGAAAGAAGGGGAAATATGTATCTTGAACTTACAGATATCAGTAAAAAAATTGGAGCAGATGAGGTCCTCAGTGGAATTACACTTTCTATGGAAAAAGGGAAGGTTTATGGGCTGCAAGGGAAAAACGGTTGTGGAAAATCCATGCTTATGCGAGTAATCTGCGGATTAGTACTTCCAACTGTGGGGGAAGTAAAGATTGAGGGCAAAATCCTTGGAAAAGAGTTTTCCTTTCCACCAAGTGTGGGCGTGTTTATTGAAAAGCCAGGCTTTTTAGATTCTTACAGTGGACTTCAAAACCTAATGATGCTTGCGTCAATTAAAGGGCAAATCAGTGGGGCAGAAGTGAAAGATGTTTTAAAGAGAGTTGGGCTGCAGGATGTAATGTACAAAAAATACCGGAAATATTCTCTTGGGATGAAGCAGAAACTTGGGATTGCAGCTGCAATCATGGAAAAACCGGAGCTGATTATCTTAGATGAACCTTCGAATGCATTGGATGAAAAGAGTGAAGAAACACTATGGCAGATTGTCAGAGAAGAAAAGGAACGAGGAGCATTAATTCTTATATCCTGTCATACAACGGAGACTTTAGAAAAAGTTTCAGATGAAATTTTTAAAATGGATATGGGACAAATCAAAGAGCATATGACAGTGTAGGTGAGTGTATGAGAAAAAAGATCATCATCATTATGGCAGCAATTGTATTATTCTGCGGATTTGCAGCCGGATATCGGAGGATAAATCAAAAATATCCGGCAAGGAACGTTGAGGCAGCAGAGAAGGGTGAAACTCTTGAATTACAGGATGGAGTCAAAATCTCAGTGAATGGAGAGAAATGGCTGTCAGCAAAAGAACAGGTGGAAATCTATGAGAACAGCGGAATAGATACAAGCAAAGTGAATTATGATACAAAAATTATAGAAGTGAGTGTATGTCTGAAAAACACAACGGAGGAAGAAAAAGAAGTGCCAATCACTTATCTGTCGTTAGAGACAACAGGCGTTGGAACAGCAATCTCACAGGAACTTCTAATGGGAAATTCAGAACATTACGGTTCTATGGTAGAAAAATTAGAACCAGGAGAAGAGAAAGTAGTTACGTATCCGTATGAAATATGTTCCATATGGTTTCATAAAAAAGACTGGGAAAATGTAGAGAAGAGAAGTTTCCGGCTGACATTTTCTTCGTATCCTGAAAAAACGGTTTTATATTTATGAGTCCGTATTATCTGACAGTTTAAACGGAAGCAAGGAGATACTTTTGTCCAGACTTTCACTAGTACAACTGATAGAATATAAAAATAATTCTATTATGAAAAGAGAGCTCGATTTTGAGTTCTCTTTGTGCGTATATAATGATATAATTTTACTATGATTTTAGAGATACAAAATAAAAAGACTTTATCTGGAATCAAAAAATAATATAGAAAATGGTAAGAAAAAATGAACCGTTTTGTTTTCTTACTTGCTAGAAAAGAAGGATAGAACGTATAATAGTGTTGATGAACCAGAGATATTTACTCTGGAAACAGAATTACTCATACCAGTGTTGCGAGCATAGATTAGGAGTGAAAGAATGGTAGAAGATACTATGTTTTCCGGGGAACCGAAAAATATTGAGTACAAGGTATCATTACTTGAATCTTAGATCAAAGGGAAAAGATAATGGCACTTATATCCGTGTAGCAGGTACATCAAGACAGGCATTTCCAGAGAAGATAAAAGAACTGGAAATGGAGGGGGCCAGAATCTCATGGGATGAGCTTACCTGCGTAGGTTATCCTGTTTCGGGAGATACTACGGAGAAAAAGTTCGGAGAAGATTCGGAGAAGAGCCGGAAAAAAGAATATTAAGAAGTTAAAAGAATATGGTATACTTATAAGACATGGTACTCCTAAGAGCGGCTACTGGGAGATTGTAGAGAAAAAGCTGTAGGAGTGAGAAGTAAGTTAGTCTAAGATTAGTCGAAGATAGCTCAAAATTAGTTCAAGAAAATATAAGAAGTTAAAATAATTGAGGTGATGGAAATGCCATTAACAAGGATCGAAGCAGAAAATTTTACAGTATTTGAAGATATTACAATACAATTCAGTAAAGGATTAAATGTATTAGTTGGTGAAAATGGTATGGGAAAAACGCATATCATGAAGCTGGCTTATGCAGCATGTCAGGCATCAAAACATGATGTGTCATTTTCACAGAAGACAACAATGCTTTTCCGTCCGGATCAGTCAAGTATCGGGCGGCTAGTAAACAGAAATAAAAATGGTAATAATACAGCAAAAATTTCGGTGGAATCTGATACATCGAAGATAGGAATGTTGTTTTCTACTAAGACAAAAAAATGGGATGCAGAGATTAAGACAGAGGAAAAATGGGAAAAGCAGATGTCTGATCTTACTAGCGTATTTATTCCAGCAAAAGAAATTTTATCAAATGCCTGGAATCTGGATGCAGCAGTGAAAATGGGGAATGTAGAATTTGATGATACTTATCTGGACATTATTGCAGCAGCAAAGATTGATATTTCCAGAGGAGTTGATTCTGCAGCGAGAAAAAAATATCTGGATATTTTGCAAAAAATCAGTTCTGGAAAAGTAACCTTGCATGATGATAGATTTTATCTGAAACCAGGTACACAGGCTAAATTGGAATTCAATCTGGTAGCTGAGGGATTGCGAAAAATAGCATTGTTATGGCAGTTGATTAAGAATGGAACGCTGGAAAAAGGGTCTGTATTATTTTGGGATGAACCAGAAGCAAATATTAATCCGAAATATATTCCTGTGCTGGCTGAATTGCTGATTATGCTGGAAAGTGAGGGAGTACAGATCTTCGTATCTACTCATGATTATTTCTTATCTAAGTATATCGAGGTAAAGCGGAGTAAGGAAAGTGAAGTTCAATATATTTCTTTATATAAAGATGATGAAGAAAAAGTACAATGTGAGACAGCAACAGAATTTGAACTGTTGGAACATAATGCAATCATGGATACTTTCCGACAGCTTTACAGAGAAGAAATCGGGGTGGTACTAAAGTGAAAATCATAACGGAATCGGAAATGAATTTTGGAAAATTTGATGAAACAGATTTGTTTCATATTGAGAATTCTAAAATTTACAAAGCTCTTGGTTCAGGGATAAAAACGGTTGAGTTCGTTCTGAAGTATGATGAAAATAGTATCGTGTTTTTGGAAGCAAAGAAAAGTTGTCCAAACGCTGCCAATTGTAATGAATCAAAGGAAAAAGAACAGAAATTTGAAGAATATTATTCGTCTATAACTGAGAAGTTTATTGCATCTTTACAGATTTATTTAGCTGCGATTCTGGATAAATTTCAGAATTCCGAAGAAGTAGGGGATAGACTGAGAACAGTGAATAGCATGAAAGACATACAATTAAAGTTCATTCTTGTTGTTAAAAATGCAGAAGATATTACATGGCTTGCAGGTCCATTGGCAGAATTGAAAGCAAGATTGCTTCAGATTCGGAAGATTTGGGGTGTTGAGATTGCTGTATTAAATGAAGAACTTGCAGGCGAATATAAATTGACTTGCTAATCACTATTCTGCTGTGTTTTCTGCTTCAAGATGGTATAATAAAGTGTACGGTTTAAACAGATATCGTATGAATTACTCAAGTAAAATTGGACTTGAAAGCAGTAATGCTATTCAGCCAAGATTTTGTTTTGCATGCTATCATAATTGTAGTTTGAGCTGTAATACAACCTGTAAAGGTGGTTGCTCAGCAAAATGCAATAATGAATGTAGCGGAAGTTGTGGAAATAACTGTAGATCATCCTGTATAAGTAGTGCGAAATCACATTAGTAAAGGATTCCTGAAGAGATTAAATTGTTTGTTAGTTCCTAATCTCTTCAGGGATATTTATTATTATATAAAACATATTAGAACAGGTATTTTAAAAGCGTACATATTAATAAAAACTTTTGCATAGTACGTAATTACATTAAGAAAATAGATTAAATATTATGGAGAATAAGTATGGATAAAGTAAATATGTGTCAAATACAAAAACAGATTGATAATTCAAAAGAGGAAATGATGGGAGTTATCAGTTTCATTTTGGCAATATTTCCTTTAAGTTTTGTTATAAATAGTTATCTGGTTGCTATGAAGAATATAGGGGAAAATCAGGGAACAGAGAATATTCGAACGATCTTTTTGTATGTATTAATATTTTTAATAATTGGCTTAATGTTTATTATAATGTACATATTAACCAGTGCAATCAAAATTAAGGCGCATCGATATTCTCTTTTATTTATATTAGGAATAAAGAAAAAAGATTTTTGGAAAATATTATATAAAGATTATTGTATTACATTGTTATTAATAGGGGTAAAAAGCACAATAGTTGTTAATTTAATATGTCTTTGTATGACAAGTGCTATATGGAGTCGAAAAAAAAAGATTTTCTTAATAGATTTCTTGAAAAATTATTTTATTAGTGGAAGTGCAGTTTGTGTAATACTTGTTTTGCTCATTTTGGTGTCAGTAATTATTGTTTTTTATCATAGTTTAAAAAGGAATATGCTAGAATTTTGGGAGGGATTAAATGAAAATATAAGTTATAACTATGATACAAAAGTATTTTATTATCTAAAACCCATTTTAGGTGTATGTATAGAATGTGTGGCAATAATATTTTGCTTAAATTATCATACTATATATTATGCAGCTGTATTACAGTTGATTTCTTTTTATCTTATTAGTAGTTCTACGGAATGTTTAAGATGGATTGTTAAATGCAAATCAAAAAGGGACTATAAAAAAATTATTACGTCAAATGCGGTGTTGTATCAATATAAATTAAATTCTAAACTTATAATAAGTATTTATTTACTTAATTTTATAGTTATTTTTGTATTAGGAGGAGTTATTTTATCTAATTTATCAGATGAAATTGAAAGTAATTATCAAGAACGATACCCATATGAATTTGTTGTTTATGGTAAAGGTACTAATTTTTTGAAGGAATCATATCCATTTTTTCAAGGAAAAACAGAAGAAGGAAAAAGTATTGCAATATTTTCATTATCATCTTATGAAGATATGGTTAAAAAAAAGGAAACGTTATCCAATGAGGAAGTAATTTATATTTCACAAAATAATTCTGAGGATTTTAAACCATTAGAAGGGAAAAAAGAAATAAAGATATATTTCAATTCTGAGGAAGCAGATTATAAAGTAAAGGATAGTAGATGGGAAATTATTTTTGGAGAAAATGTTTCATCAAAACTAGAAAATATTTTAGTTATCAGTGATTATGAATTTAAAATTAATGCTATTGATAAATGGAGTCTTTGGTATGGGGATAGAAATAACATCAAAATAAAAAAAGGAGTATATGTTTGGAAACGTACAGAAGCGATAGAAATTGAACAGAAAAATGATCAATATGTGTTAATTTTAGTATGTATCATAGGTATATTTTTAATATTAGAAGGACAAGGAATTATTTTAATAAAACAAGTAGTAAATCATTCTTCTATAACAAACAAGTATAAGTTATTTTTTTCATTGGGAATGTCTCAAAAAGATAGAAAAAAGTATTTTTTTCATGAAATTAAAAATATAGCATTTTATCCAATGATATTAGGGTGCGTTAGGGGAATTTTAGTCTTAGGAATAATATATTTTTATCAGGAAGGTGAGTTTAGTAAGATTTTCATTTATTATTTGGCAGTATGCGTGTTAATATTGTTAATTCAATATGGAAGTTATTATTGTATTGCAATGCTAATAGCAAAGCTATATAAAATTGATTCAGAACCACAATAAAGGGAAGGAAAGGACATGGAATTATATACACTTAATGAGGTAAGTAAATATTATGAAAGATGGAATATAAGAACACGTGAAAAAAATATAAATTATGTAATAAAAAACTTGAATTTAACAATAAAAGATAATGAATTTATTGTTGTTGTAGGAAAGTCTGGAATAGGAAAAACTACATTATTAAAAATGTTAGGTGGAATTGAGAAACCATCTGCCGGATCTATTTTTTATACCAATAAGGAATTATATCAGTGTAAAGAATCCGAAATGGAGGGGTATCGTAGAAAAGAAATAGGTTTTATATTTCAGGATTATAGATTACTAGATGAGATGACCGTAAGGGAAAATATATTAGTGCCACAAATTCTTGATGGAGCAAGAAGTACGATTGCTGAAAGAAAAATGAAAAAACTTACAAAAGTACTTGGGATTAGTGAAAAAAAAGATTATTATCCTTATGAGTTGTCTGGTGGAGAAAAGCAACGTGTTGCAATTTGTAGAGCGTTAATAAATGAGCCTAAAGTAATATTAGCTGATGAACCAACGGGAAATCTAGATACCTTTAATACAGAATTGATTTTAGAAATTTTACTTAGAATAAAAATAGAGTTAAAAAAAACAATCATTTTAGTAACTCATGATAAAGGAATTTGTAAATTTGCTGATAGAATTATTGAAATGAAAAATGGAAAACTTCAAGAGCAAAACATAAAATAGTTTTTACAGAGAACAAGTTTATGGAATTTTTTGTGACTTTTTCTAAAATAGATGAATATCCGGTTTGGATAATATTCTCTTCAAGAATATTATAGGGAGTGAAGTGTGAAAGTTCTCTACTTGTTTATTCATTTTGAGCGAACTATATCTGGACTGTTGCAGTTATCAGCATAAAAATATAATGTTTATCTTTAACTTTCCAAAATGGGAGTATCTCTAGCAAATTAAAAACAATTCATATTTATGCGGAATTTCTTGCAAAAAAAATACGAAGGTATTGTATTATGGGAAAATATTTTGGAACAGATGGTTTCCGTGGTGAGGCGAATGTAGTTCTTACAGTAGAGCATGCATTTAAAGTAGGACGTTATCTTGGATGGTATTTCGGACAGGACCACAAGGCCAGAATCGTAATCGGAAAAGACACAAGAAGAAGCAGCTATATGTTTGAGTATGCACTTGCAGCAGGATTGACAGCATCAGGAGCTGACGCTTACCTTCTTCATGTGACAACAACACCAAGTGTTTCATATGTAGTAAGAACAGAAGATTTTGACTGTGGACTTATGATTTCAGCGAGCCACAATCCATACTATGATAATGGTATCAAGGTAATCAACAGCGAAGGTCATAAGATGGAGGCTGAGGTTGAGGCAAAGATCGAGGCTTAGACAGCGTAGTGAAAGTGATCGAAGGCGAAGGTCTTTGCGAGTAAGCTTATATCACTTGGGTAATTATGTGTGAAATAGTATTAGAAAATTAAATCAAGTATTCTTTAAAAGTCCTACTCAACATCTGATATGAGTAGGGCTTTTTATTTCGGATAATCAAAAAGATGTTCACAATGTTTTTCTTAATTTATCGAACTAATTGAGGGTCAGTCGTGAGCGGCTGACCCTTATTTGATTGCCATTTTCCAAAATTTAGCTGTGTTTTTCTAGAAAAAAATAAAAAAATCCCGTTTTTACCGAAGAATTGTCCCGTTCTATTCGGGAGATATAGTGAAGAGGTGTAAGACGAGACAAAGAAATTCATCTAAATGGAAGGAGGTGAACTCTTATGGGAAAACCTTCTTCTAATGATGAAACAACCATTCGCCACCAATTTGACCGATTTTGTCAGAAAGTGTTGCATGACGAAAAAGTAGATTACATCAGAAAGCAGGAATACCTGAATCGGCATGAAATTACACTTGATGAAGTTCCAGGAAAGGAGTTGTATAAATTGTTGGTCTTTGATGAATATGAAGCGGAACATGATCACTTTTCATTGTACGGTTATGACATTGCTGTAAAAGACACTCTGCTCGCGGAGGCTTTAAAGGAACTTTCAGACAGAAAAAGGAATGTCATTTTACTTTCCTATTTTATGGAGATGAGTGATGCTGATATTGCGAGAAAAATGAATTTAGTCCAAAGCACAATTTTCCAACATAAAAAAGAATCGATTAAAATATTAAAGAAAATGATGGAGGAGATAAAAAAGGATGAAGAAGATTAATTATAGATTAGATGAGGAAAAATTGCCATCATATTCTATCATAAAGGCAGCAACAGAAGGGAATGTTGATGCGATCAATATTATCTTAAAGCATTATGAAAGATACATTCTAAAATTATCTACTAGAATGATATATGACAAAACCGGGCGTTTATGTTATGAAGTGGATGAAGAGTTACGCCGGAGATTAGAAACTAAGTTGATTACAAAAATTCTAACATTTAAATTGGATTCTGATTGGAAGAAAACGCAGCATTCTTTTGAATCGAAGAATGCTACAGAACAACCCTGTGTGAACTGGATAAAGAAAGAACTCACAAGCGGAGGGACATATTGTGAACGAAGAGGAAATGAGAAAAAAGCAAAAAGAAGATTTAGAACGAATTCTTGCCTTAGCTCTTATTAAGAATTTATACAACCAAGGAAAAATTTCAGAGTATGTTTATAGAAAAATCAAGAGTGATACAGAGAAGAAAGTGGATGTTGAAAATAGACGTTTTTTGTGATAAACTTAACATGTAATGACAATGTAGGAACACAACCAAGGAGAATGAGATGAAAGAAAGAGTGGTTGCGATATATGCACGAGTGTCTACCGAACATGAAGCACAAATATCAGCCTTGGAAAATCAAGTGCAATATTACGATGATTTATTTCGATATCATCCGGAGTGGACATTATATAAAAAATATATAGATGAAGGTATCACTGGAACATCTGTCCATAAGAGACAGAGTTTTCTTGAAATGATGGAAGATGCGAAAAATGGTGCATTTGATTTAATTGTCACAAGAGAAGTTTCTCGTTTTGCTAGAAACACTGTCGATACATTACAACAAACACGTACATTAAAAAAATATGGTGTTGAAGTATATTTTACGGAAGATAATATTTGGACCATGAATGATGATGATGGTGAACTTCGACTGACAATTATGGCAACACTTGCACAGAATGAAAGTAAAAAAACATCAGTTCGTGTGAAAGCAGGACAGAAGATTTCATTCCAAAACGGTGTTATATACGGAAATGGAAATATATTAGGTTATGACAAAGTTGGAAGAGATTTTGTCATTAACGAGGAACAAGCTCAAACAGTACGTATGATATATAATATGTATCTAAACGGTATGGGGATGAGAAAAATCCAATTTGAACTTGAAGCAGCTGGAAGAAAAACATCAACAGGATTAACACGTTGGTATTCTTCTTATATCAGCAGAGTATTAAATAATCCATTTTATTGTGGAATGATTGTATATAGGAAAGAATATGTTCCAGATTATTTAGAGCAGAAGAAAGTGAGAAATTGGGGAGAGGTTGAACAGATTGCGGTAATTGGTTCACATAAACCTATTGTCACAAGAGAAGAATTTGAACAAGTAAAAACAATACTTAATTCAAAATCATTTTCTGTTAATAATCGAGGAAGAAAAGGTAAGCATAAGGCAGATGATGTTTATTGTAGAAAATTGAAATGCTATTGTGGGGCATCAATGAATAGACGTGTATGGCGCAGAGTAAATGGTATTCCCCAGTATTGTTATCAATGCTATTCACAAGTAAAAACCGGAAGTATTTCTACAAGAAAAAAAAGAGGTCTTGATATAGAAGGTATTTGTGATTCACCAATGGTTCCAAGATGGAAACTTGAATCCATGGCAGATATGATTTTTCAGAAATTTTGGAAAGATAGAAGTGGAATTATAAAGATTGCAAATGAAATGCTGGAAGATCATTACAAAGATGATCGAGAAATAGACTTCCAAAAAGAAATAGAAGAAACAAAACATAAGCTTGAAATTCTGGATAAGAAATTTGATAATCTGATTGATATGAGAATTGCAGGAGAAATTGATGCAGCAAAGTTCGATGAAAAGAAAAAAGCATTGACTGATGAAAAAGAAAAGTATGAGAAGATACTTGATTCATATCAAATAGATGAAGAAATTTCAGATGAAGAATACAATCAACGATTACAAGTGTTAAAGTATGGATTGGAAAAGGATTTTAATTTTTCAACACATAGCATACCGGATGAGGTGATAGAAGCATTTGTAAAAGAAATAATCGTATATCCAGATTGTTTTGTATGGAAATTGAATATAGTGGACAGAGACTTGAAATTAAAAATCGCAGGTCGGAAAAAGAATCCAGACGTTAGCCTAATCGAGAGTCCTGCAATTGGCAATTGTATCACAGGCAGCAATTGCCAAGAAGAACGCTTAATTATAGTTGTTAGTAGATTATACATAGAAGCTTCTTTGGAAGTACACTGACAAGTGAATTATAAAAAATAGAATCTCCCCTCATATCTGATGGAATCAATTAGATTTCATTCGGTGTGAGGGGAGATTTTTTGACTTTATATTGGGAAAGTGTTATTTAGGGGAGAATTTGGAAGCGGTTCAATGACTTGATTAGCAGAAATTCTATTTTGGTCAACGAAAGCGGGAGAAACGTTCCCCAAGAACTGTAAAAATACAAAGGTGGTCAAAATAATCATGTTACGCATAAGATTAATTCCAAATAAAGATTATGCAGTAAATCAGCGAGTATGATAGAAAAAAACAGTGAAAATTCATAAAAAATAAGAAAATATAAAAAATTAACGCAGAAAGTTTTATTTGTTATATTTGAAATAAATAAACCGGTTCATTTATTAGGAAGGAGGCATTTATGACAAGAAAGATAAATGTTATTAGTGCGTTTTTTAAGAATTCTTTACGGTTAAAACTGTGCAAATTGCACTAAAAAAGGAAATGAAAATTGTATAACACGACAAAATAAACAAAAAGTGATTGACAAAACAAATATATAAATATATTATTAACTTAACAGTTGTTATTTAACAAAAAAATGAACCGGTTCACTTTTGGAAAACAGAAACAATTTAATAACAGGAGGATGTATATGAAAGCAAAAAAAGTATTAGCTATGACGTTAGCTACAGCAATGACAGTTGGTATGCTTGCAGGATGTGGATCTACAGGAGAGAAGAAAGAAAGTGGTTCAGATAGTGAGCAGATCACATTAAATTATTGGACATGGTTCCCAAGTAAAGATCAGATTCAAGAAACAGTTGATGCGTTTGAAAAAGAGAATCCGAATATTAAGATAAATATGACAGTAATGGAAAGCAAAGCTTTCCAGGAGAAAGTCCCGCTTGCATTAAGTACAGAGGAAGATATTGATGTTATTGGAGTTCAGCCATCAGCATTTGCAGAAGAAGTTCAGGATTATCTAGCAAATCTGGATGAATTAATGCCAGATGTTGTTGGTGCAGATTGGAAAGATGCTTATTCAGAAAAATGTCTTGAGCAGGGAAATCAGCTGACAAGTGGAGATACAAAGATGCTTGTGCTTACAAATTCTGGTTCGATGGTAGGATTTTATAATGCAGCTCTGTTAAAGGATATCGGAGCAGAAGTTCCAAAGACATTTGCAGAGTACAAAGCAGTGGCAGAAGCATTTAAAGCTAAATATCCTGACAAATATGTAAGTGTATTTGCCGGAAAAGACTCTTGGGTTGTAGACGAGATGATGCTGACAGTTCTTGGCCAGCAGGGAGATTATTATAATAAGTGGAGATATGAAGGTGCTCCTGTTGACAGTGAAGAATATAAACAGGCAATCAACGGATTAAAGAAATATTTTGATGAAGGAATCTTCTCAGCAGATGTTCTTGACCTGGATTATGCAAGTGCAACAGAGGAATTTACAAATGGTGATGCTCTTGTTTACTATATGGGTTCTTGGGAAGCACCATTATTATCTAAGACATTAAGAGAAGCAAATGGAATCGAACTTGAAAATGTTGGAGCAATGGCTCTTCCGACAGCAGAGGACAATGGACAGCTTACAGTACGTTCCTATATCGATTCCGGAATCGGTGTAGTTGATTATTCAGAGAAGAAAGAAGCTGCAGCTAAGTTTGTTGCTTACCTTACATTAGGAGATGGAGCTGACATCTTTGGAAAACAGCTTACAGGAACTTCCGCTAAAAAGGATTTTACAGTAGATGCTTCTTTATTTGATACAGATGAATCCAAGGCTGGATGGGATACAGTTGTTGATTTGATTAATACAGCTACAGCTGACAGAAATAACGTTTCAGGATATTCTGATATCGAAGGTGCTGCAGTACAGAGTGTACTTAACGGATCTGCAACTACAGAGAGTGCATTGAAAGATCTTCAGAAAGAATGGACAAGTGGAAAATATTAATCAGTAAGACAATTGAGGATCTGATGCTAATATAAAAAGGGGACTTTCAGCTGCATGACTGGTATGAAAAACAAGTAAAGCAGTTGATGGTCCCTTTTTCTACAGGAATTGAGGATATAAACATGACAAGTAAAAAAACAAAATTGAAGGTGACGAAAAGAAATAACAAGGCGGGATTTTTATTTCTTCTTCCGTTGATTGTTATTTTCATAGGATTATTAGGATATAGTTTTTATTTTCTAATTTTAAATAGTTTTAGAGATGTAACGATAACATTTCGCAGATCCGAATTTGTCGGCTTAGCGAATTATCAAACAATATTCAAAGATAAAAGTTTTTGGATATCACTTTTAAATACTTTTATTTTATCAACGGTTAACATTTTTTGTGGTTTAACTTTTGGATTTATTATATCAATCATACTGAATTTCAAAATTAAAGGAAAAAGATTTTTCCATGCATTGTTTTTTATTCCGTCAATGCTTCCGATTGCATTGATGGCAACAGTTTTTGGATCAATGCTCGAGTATAAGAATGGTATTGTGAATCAGATTTTAAGAGGAGTTGGACTTGGTGCACTTGCACAGAGATGGCTTGCAGATCCAAAATTAGCAATGGGAGCTGTATGTTCCGTATCTATCTTTATGATAGGTATTCCGATTATGTATTATACTGCTGATTTAACAACAATCAGCAGAAGCATTTTGGAAGCAGCTACAATTGATGGTGCAGGTATGAAAGACCAGTTATTACTTATTATTTTCCCTGTTTTGAAAAATACACATAAAACAATTATTCTTTCTATGCTTCTTGGTGGATTTAGAGAAATGGAACGTGTTTATTTGATGACAGATGGAGGTCCAGGCGGAAGCACTGAGATTATCGGAACCTATATTTATCGTGCTACACGATCAGCGGGATCAAATATAGGGCTCGTTTGTGCAGCTGCGATTATTGTATTAATTGTTGCATTTATTATTTCATTTATTCAGTTAAAGATGACATCAAAGAATGGGTAGGTGTTGGATATGAGAAAGAAAAAAGAAAAAGACTATGAACTCGAACAAGATTTATTTGCAATTTCAAAAGCGAACAGAAGAGTAATGATCGTCTTCCTTATCATAATGTTAGCTTTGTGGTGTGTGCCTATTTATTCTTTGTTAAAAGATTCTTTAAAGGTACATGGAATAGAGAACTACTGGTATGTTCTTACAAATGAAGTAAATGGTGTTCCATTTTACCAGTACTTTGTGAATTCCATTATCAATGCTGTATTTGCATCTGCATTACTGGTTCTGATCTGTTCATTTTCAGGATTTGCATTTTCTAAAATTGAATTTGCGGGAAGAAAAGTGATTTATAATCTGGTTTTAATGTGTCTTGCAATTTCAGGACCGATTTTGATTATACCGTTCTTCTATATTTATAAGACTGCACATTTGTATAATACACATTTAGCAATTATTCTTTCGGAGTGTTTGATTACAATTCCGTTTGGAGTACTCATGATGAAAAACTTCTTCGATGGACTTCCGACTGAGTTGATGGAATCAGCAAATGTTGATGGTGCGTCTATCCAGCGTTGCTTTTTCAGTATTTATTTACCATTGGCAAAACCAGCGATCATTAACCTTGCTGTATTGCAGATTATGTGGTCTTTCCAGGATTTCCTTTTCCCATTGATGTTCCTTACGAAAGACAAGGCATATACAACAACGGTTGCAGTGAATGCATTTAAGGGAGCTTATGGGATGACTCCGCAAAATTTGGGACGATATAATGCAGCTCTTGTATTGATATCTATTCCAAGTATCTTGATATTTACTTTCGCACAGAAATTTATTGTAAATGGAATTACTTCAGGTGCGGTAAAAGAATAGACATGAAAGGTTTAATGCTATGAATAAAACATTAAAATATATTTCACCGGCAAAATCATTTACAGAAGCACTACCACTAGGAAATGGATCTCTTGGAGCAATGGTTTATGGAGGCGTTCCGGAGGAAAAAATCACTTTAAATTATGACACATTTTGGTCAGGAACAGGACATAGAGAAGAAAAAGAGATTGATTCAAGTACACTTGAGCAGGCAAGAAAATTAATCTTTGAAGAAAAATTTTGGGAAGCAGAAGAGTATATGAAGAAGAATATGCTCGGATTTTATAATGAATCTTATATGCCTTTAGGAATTCTCAGTTATGTGTTTGAAAAGGTCGATGAACCAAAAGAATATGTGCGATTCCTTGACCTAGAAAATGCTATATTTACTTCAAAATTCAAAAATCATGAAACAGAATATATCTCTAAGATGTTTATATCAAATCCGGCAAAAGCACTTGTAATTAAGATTACAGCCAACGGAATGGACAAATTGGATTTGAAAGTGAAGCTTGATAGCGAAGTGCAGCATACAATCAAGACAGAAAAGGATTGCTGTTTGTATGTAAGCGGAAATGCACCGTCTAATGTACAACCTAATTATGTTGCTTGCGAAAATCCGATTGTATATGATGAGAAGAATCCAGGAATGGCATTTTGTTGTTATTTGCAGGTTACTCATAAAGGTGGAACGGTTAGTGCAGATTTAGACGGTTTGAAAATTCAAGAAGCTGAAGAAGTAGTGTTTTACTTGACAGCAGCGGATGGATATAAGAAATACAATCAAAGGATTGAAACGAATCCAGAAGTGTGTGAAAAGAGCTGCGGTAATCAGATTCAGAAGTTGAATTCAAAAACATATAAAGAACTTGAGGAAGAACATATAGCAGATTATCAATCTGTTTATAAAAATGTATCACTTGAATTAGAAGAAATAGAAAATGATTTACCAACAGATGAACGTTTGAAACGTGTTCAGAATGGAAAACAGGATTTGGGGTTGTCATGTCTGTTTTTCCATTATAATCGTTATCTGATGATAGCATGTTCACGAAAAGGAACCCAACCGGCAAATTTACAAGGTATTTGGAGTGAAAGTATAAGACCTGTATGGAGCAGTAACTGGACAATCAATATTAATACCGAAATGAACTATTGGCTTAACGGGCCATGTAATCTAATTGAAAGCTTTACAGCATTTGTAGATTTCGTCGAAGAATTAAGTCATGCCGGAGAAGAAACAGCAAAGAAACAGTGTCATTGTTCAGGTTGGACAGCAAATCATAATGTTGACATTTGGAGACAGACAGGACCAGTTGATGGAGAACCTAAATATGCGTACTGGCCGATGGGTGGTGTATGGTTGTGCTCACAAAGTTATGAATACTATAGATATTCAAGAGATTTGGAGTACTTGAAAAATAAAATATATCCATCATTGAGAGGATCTGTTTTGTTTTGTCTTGATTGGTTACAACAAAGAGAAGATGGACTTTATTATACAGCACCTTCTACCTCACCAGAAAATACATTTAAAGATGGGGAAGGACATGCTTGTGGCGTGAGTTACATGACAACAATGGATTTAGCAATTATAAAAGAATTATTTGCTAACTATTTGGAAGCATGTAATGTTCTTGGAATCAAAGAGGATTTGATCGAACAAGTGAATGAGCGCAGTAAGTTATTACCAAATTATAAGATCGGAAGAACAGGAAAGATTCAGGAATGGATTAAAGATTTCGAAGAATTTGATGTTGGACATCGACATTTCTCTCCGGTATTTGGATTCCATCCGGGACACTCAATAAAGAAAACAGATACTGAATTAGTAAAAGCATGTCAGAAGTTCATTGAAGAAAAGGTTGCAAACTATAAACAACAAATAGGATGGAGTTGTGCATGGCTCATTAACTTGTGGGCAAGATTAGGTGATGGAACGAAAGCTAATTACTACTATGAAGAGTTGTTACGGCAATCAGTTTATAACAACCTTTTTGACCTTCATCCGCCATTAGGTGAAACGGAAGGAGAACGGGAAGTATTCCAGATCGACGGTAATTTTGGAAGTGCAAGTGCTGTTGCTGAAATGCTTTTGAGTAGTGAAGATGGAAAAATTACTATTCTTCCAGCATTACCAGAGAGTTGGGAAAGCGGAAAAGTAAAAGGTCTTCTGGCTGTAGGTGGAGTTGAAGTGGATATCGCATGGAAAAATAAAAAACCAATTTCGATTTCACTTTGTTCTTCTGTAGATCAGTTTATAAATATTTTTTATGGAAATAAGAAGTTAACGGAAAAAATAGAATTAAAAAAACAGGAGCAGCAAATCATAGATCTGCACTCCTGTGAATGGATTTAATCATGTTAATTGACGGATGCTTTCCTTATAATGCATGGTTGGTTTGTGCATTATCGTTTTTGGATAATCAGAGTAGTCACCACAAATACGTCTGTAAAGAAGTTTTCCAGCCTCTGTGCCCATGACATTAGTAGGCTGTTCAGCAAAAGACAGTGGTGGATTTACTACATTTGCAAGTGGAAAGTTATCAAATCCAATAACCGAGATATCATCTGGTATTTTTAATCGTAAATAGTTAATTGCAAGATAAGCACCAATAGTCATATCATAGTTACTGATGAATATGGCTGTTGGTCTTTTTTGGAGTTTGCACAAACGCATCATAGCTTCATAACCACCGTCTATACAGTAATCTCCGCATTGAATATAATCATCTGTAATTGTTAAACCAGCGTTTGTCATCGCTTTTTTATATCCATTTAGACGTCCATTACTAGTATAATGATTCGGACTTCCGGTGATAATAGCAATATCTTTATGTCCCAAATCAATTAAACGTTGAGTAGATTCATATCCCGCCAGTTCATTATCAAGAACGATGCAATCTGTTGCATGATCTTGGATTTCCTGGTCAAGTAGAATCAATGGAATATTACTTTTCTGAATCATTTCAATTTGTTTACCATCGGAGGCGTACGGAATTAGAACGATTCCATCAACCATACGATCAATTAGATACTGAGTTTTTCGCAATTCCATTTCTGCATTGTTGTGGCATTCGCACACAATAACACTATATCCTAAAGGTAATAATGTTGATTCGATTGATGAAATCATAGAAGTACAAAATGTGGAATTTAACATTGGTAATAGGATAGCGACAGAAAATGATTTCGCATTACGCAGTCCTTTTGCGATATTGTTTGGATGAAAATCAAGTTCTTTGATTGCTTCTTCTATAGCTAAACGAGTATTTTCTTTTACAGTTTTGCCATTAATGTATTTAGAAACTGTACCGACAGAAAGTCCGGCACGAGCGGCAACATCTCGAATTGTTGAAGCCAATATAATGCCTCCCTTCATAAATATGATAATTATATAAAAATTTTAGCATAATTAATAAAAGAAATCAAATGTTATAAAAAATGCTTTCTGAATTTTAAACCTATCGAATTCAATAGGTTTAAAGTAGAATTAATGATATAAGCAAAAGTAAATGTCCCAATAATCAGTAGATTAATGAATGATTTGCTGATGTTTCTTTTATATGAATGAGTTAATCTATGAGATAATATAAGAAAACTGCAAAAATATTAGAGCTCGCTTGAAACAAAAAACAATTATTTTTGAAAATTAAGGGGATATTTTCGTTTTGAATCCGTCTAATCTATGTAAATAAAAGCTGGCTGGCAAAAAGGGGGTACCAAATTGACGAAGGAGGCACTTGGAGAATTGATTCTTTCATCAGAGCGACAATTGTATGCAACAGCAAAAACAATTTTGTCAGATGACCAGGATTGTGCTGATGCAATACAAGAATCGATTGTGAAAGCATTTTCTAAAATAGATACATTAAAAAAAGATCGCTATGCAAAGACCTGGTTGATGCGGATATTAATCAATGAATGCTATAACATTGCAAGGCGCATCAACGTCAATGAACCTTTGGATGAAGGATATGCAGAAAATATGAAGCAAAAACTATATGGTTGTATTTAATGCCATTGCCTATCCTCACTTAAATCCAACTATGCCTATTGGTGGAGGATTCTCTCTTCGTCCTGGTACAGATATGACAGTGTATCTTACCTATGCAATTATAGCAGGAAATGCACCAGATATAGAAGAACTTCGCAAAGATCCTCCACAACTGCAAATTGCAGAATATCCAATCCGAAAAATGCTTGATATAAAATGATGCAACTGAAACTATATTCAGATAACTTTCTATATTGTTTTAGGAGAAACCATTATTTATGATTGCATAAATAATCAAGATAACCGAGGATCAACGAAACTAATTGTGCCGTTGATATCGTCTTCTAAAAGATTGAACGTAAGTAGGTAATACAATGGCTTTAACAGGATATCCTGGCGAGCATACATATGAATTATGGGAAGGTGTTGGACAAATACAGTCTACGATCGGAGCTTTTTTTTAATATACGGCTGATTCATCTGGTGGAGTAGGTGGTAAGTAAAGCCTTTTTCATTTAATTCTTTTAGAAGTCACTTAGCTCAAACTGCTTTAAATACTTATTGATTAGTTTCAGTTTTTCTTCTCTTTTTATTTTTTTATATTCAATAGCTAATTTTAAATTCCATAACACGCTTTCATCTTTTATTACAAAAATTATAGAAGTGAGTGTATGTTTAAAGAATACAACGGAGGAAGAAAAAGAAGTGCCAATCACTTATCTGTCGTTAGAGACAACAGGCGTTGGAACAGCAATCTCACAGGAACTTCTAATGGGAAATTCAGAACATTACGGTTCTATGGTAGAAAAATTAGAACCAGGAGAAGAGAAAGTAGTTACGTATCCGTATGAAATATGTTCCATATGGTTTCATAAAAAAGACTGGGAAAATGTAGAGAAGAGGAGTTTCTGGCTGACATTTTCTTCGTATCCTGATAAAATTGTGTTATATTTATAAATGAGGAACAAGTCAAAGAATGCCGGAACTGTTCCCCGAAAACAGCAAAAATGCACAGCAAGTCAATGGAGTGAGGTGAAACTTAATGAAGAAAAAAATAATATATGTCTTATGCATTTTAGGGGTGCTTTTGGCATTATTAGGACTAAAAAAAAGAAATGACACAATGTATTCTTCGGGGGTATACCATCTTAACAGAAGTGGGATAGTAGAATCTATAGATAAGAATATTATAGTTGTTCGTTTGGATAAATTGAATGAACAAGATGAGGATTTTAAAAATGTCGATACACTGCAGTTAGATTGTAGAAATTGTGGTTATGAATTAGAAAATCTAAAGGAAGGTAAAAAAATTATATTTTACTATTTCCCATATAATGCAGACGTTCGACCACTTAAAGTCGAGAATATCTATGTGATAAATGAAAAAGAGTCTAATATTGATTTGATGAAGAAAGCCGGACAATTATTGGATCCCTATCGAGATAAAACAGATGAGTCTATTTACGCAAGAGGTAAATCCGGTGGTGTTATTACTACAAAGGATATTGAACAAGCTACTGAATTTTACATTTTAGCAGGGTATGAACAGTCAGACGCTGAAGATAAGGCAGTAGAATATATGTTACAACGCGATGCAACTTATCAAAGAGCTATTGCAGTGGGATATTCTGTGTCTGATGATGAAATCAATGATTATTTAGATGATTTAAAAGTTACAATAAATGATTCGATTAATAGTGAGGAGGCTCAGGCTCTTATAAGTCAATTTGGTTCGGAAGAAGAATATTGGCAGCATGAATTTGAAGTTTATAAGATAAATTTACCAATTGAAAAATATTTAGAATCATTAAAACAAGAATATTTGAAGAATAGTATTTCTACACGATCAAATAATCAAGAAGCAGAAGAAACAATAGAAAATTATAATCGTTATATTGAAGAAGTTCAATCAGAGTTGGTTAAACAAGAGCAATATGAAATATTTGAATGATCAATAAATGTCACCAATATAAAAAGCGTGTAAAAAGCGTGAAGGAAGGGATTTTTTTGTTAAAAAAGAATAATGAACTGAGGAAAGGTGGATATCTAAAAAGTTTTCATAAGGATATTATGAAAGTTGTTTTTTTTGTATGTATTTTATTTCTATTATTTTTTATTATACATACAAAACTTCAAAAATCTATAGAATTACAAGTTCTTGAAGTTCACGATACCTATCTGATCCTTCAAGATTTAAAGTATTCTAATGACTATAGGGTACATTTGGTTGGAAAAGAATCTACGGATTTTAATGTCGGGGACTTGGTTATAGTGACATACAATGGCGCTGTAGAGGATACATCACCTGCTTCTTTAGGTGGTGTCACGGAAATTAAACCTTTAAAAAAATAAAAGGAGACTGTCATGAAAAAATATGCAGAATAGAAAGGATTCTTTGATTTTAAAGCAGAAAGGGAATTATATTCCATTGTTAAAGCATGGTGAGAGTGTTCAAGTCAACGAAGAGAGGGGATATTGTTGTCCGAGAATTGCAAAATCGCGAAGCAAGTCAAAGAATATCGCTGGAACAGTTCCCCAAGAAAAACTACAAAAACAGGAAATCTATACAGAAAAAAGAACCGATAATTGCAAGAGCCTATCAAAACAGGGGCTTTTAATCTGCGGATTAATCCGTAGAATCAATATTCCTTGACATTTCAACAAAATAGTTTATACTTAAAATAGTTTGAAATTCAAAATAAAATACAGGAGAATTGAAAATGAGTATAAACAAACAATTAAAAATAGGTGATCTGACTGCGAAGCTCCCGATTATCCAGGGCGGTATGGGCGTAGGAGTCAGCAGAAGCTCTCTCGCGGGAGCAGTGGCGAAAGAAGGTGGAGTTGGAATTATTTCGACAGCGCAGATTGGTTATGATGAAGAAGGGTTTGAGAAGGATCAGGCTGCATGTAACAACAGAGCAATCCACAAGCACATCAAGCGAGCAAAGGAACTCGCGCAGGGAAATGGTCTTGTCGGTGTAAATATTATGGTTGCACTGAAGCATTATGCGGAGCATGTGAAAGAGGCCGTGGCAGCAGGTGCAGATGTGATCATCAGTGGTGCCGGACTTCCGATGAACCTGCCGGAGCTGGTCAGCGAGACTTGCAGAACGAAGATCGCGCCAATCGTTTCTTCTAAAAGAGCTGCGCAGCTGATCTTGAAAATGTGGGCGCATAAGTATGACAGAACAGCAGATTTCCTTGTTGTTGAGGGACCGAAAGCCGGAGGGCATCTCGGTTTTTCAAGAGAGCAGTTAAATGAGATTGACACAATGGATTATGATGAGGAGATCCGACAGATCATTGCCTGCAAGGAAGAGTATGAAAAGCGCTATGGGAAGAAAATTCCGGTGATCGTTGCTGGGGGAATCTTCGACAGAGCAGATATTGATCACGCATTAGAACTTGGAGCAGACGGAGTCCAGATTGCGAGCAGGTTCGTGGCAACAGAAGAATGTGATGCGTCAGAGGCGTATAAGCAGGCCTATATCAATGCAAAAGAAGAGGATGTCCAGATTATCCAAAGTCCGGTTGGAATGCCGGGGCGTGCTCTTCGCAATGCATTGATCGAGCGTGTCGAGAAAGAAAAAGAGCCTATTAAGAAATGTTATAATTGCTTAGCAAAATGTAATCCGGGAAAAGTTCCGTACTGTATCACGAAGGCGTTGATTGATGCGGTCAAAGGTGACGTGGAAAATGGACTTGTGTTCTGCGGAAGTAATGTCGGACGGATCAATCAGATGATGAGTGTACATGAGCTGATGCAGGAACTTGTGTCTTAGATAAATGGGAAGAATCCAAAGTCATATTGAGGAAAATTAAAAAAAGAGAGAATAGTGTGAAACAAATTTAAAATATCACATTATTCTCTCTTTTTATGATATACTTAGATGATATCAGATATGAAATAATGAGATGATTTATTAAAAATAGAAGTAACTTACAAGGAGTAGCAAGGATGAAGATGCAGAATAACGATACAAAAGATGAAGGACTGAAAGGAAACGAGAAGATTGAGGAAGCAATTTTTGCACTCCAGCAGGAACCATCTCAGGAACTTTTAGCACATGCGTTGACAATGATCCGTAGACGAATGAAAGAAGAAGGACAATTGATTCTTGCGGTAGAGCCTTCTGTTGCAGAACAACTGAAGATACAGGCAGTGAAGACAGCTGATGGAAAGAAGTGGTGGAGTGCATTTACAAGTTTTGAGGAAGAATTAAAAGGTTCTAATAGTGTGATGTCTACATTTTTGACAGCAATCGAACCATTATTCCAGTCTGCTGTACAGGAGAATGAGATTGAAGGTATCATTCTGAATCCCTGGGATCGGACAATCATGCTTGATAAGACACTGCTTCGACTGATTCTTGGAGAAAGTGGAAAGTGAGAACAAAGCGAAAAATGACAGCAGTTATAATATGTATTTTATTTACAGTGTTATTTGCCTGTTATGGATTCTGGATGAGCGAAAATGGATCTGGGACGGGATTCTTCCTGATCTGGTTTGTATTGGCTGCATTGCTTGGAGGATGCGCAGCGATTACATTTCTGGATGGATGGGCAAGACTTCCGATGTGGATGTTGTGGATATTAAGGGGAATACTGCTTGTATTTGTAGTTTCCTTTGTGATTATCGAAGGATGCATTATTAGTCAGATGCATGCGAAGGCAGATGAAAATCTAGACTACATCATAGTGCTTGGTGCACAGGTGAGAGCAGATGGACCGAGTAAGGTGCTGAAGCATCGACTGAACACAGCGATCGATTATTTGGAGAAGAATCCGGAGACAATCTGTATTGTGTCAGGTGGACAGGGGTATAACGAGCCATGTACGGAAGCGCAGGCGATGGCTGATTATATGGAAGCGGTCGGAATCGAGAAAGACCGTTTGATTCTGGAAGACGAATCGAAAACAACAGAGCAGAATATAAAATATAGTAAAAAATATATGAAAGACGGAGCAAGTGTGGGAATTATCACAAATGATTTCCATATGTTTCGGGCAATGCAGATTACAAAAGGTGAGGGATTAAAGTCAGCGAAAGCAATTGCTGCGGGCTCGAATCCATTGTATCTGCCAAACAATATGCTTAGAGAATATCTGGCAGAATGGAAGTATCTGATCAGGTCAATCTTATAAAAAGCAAGAAAAGAGAGATGAAAGAAACAAATGGGTAGACGAGAATTAGAAGAACGAATCGAGAAAAGAAGAGAGGACTTTGTAAGAAACAGTCTTCTTTCAGATGAATTTATTGACTTTGTACAGGAGAATTTAAAGCCGGTCAATACGATGATGGCTTATTATCAGTGTGCGATCATGGAAGTTGAGACGAAATTTAAGGTGCTGAGCGAACAGTATTCGCTGGAGTATGACCGCAACCCGATTGAGAGTATTAAGACGCGTGTAAAATCTATGGAAAGTCTGCTGAAGAAGATTCGTCGTAAAAATATTCCATTGACGATTGATGCAATCGAAGAAAATATTCAGGATATTGCCGGTGTGCGTGTGATCTGCGCTTTTCAGGATGACATTTATAAACTTGCGAAATGCTTCCTTGATCAGGACGATGTAATTTTAATTCAAAAAAAAGACTATATTGCAAATCCAAAGCCAAGTGGTTACAGAAGTCTTCATCTGATCGTGAAGACTCCGATTTTCTTAAAAGAAGGAAAAAAGATGATCACAGTTGAAGTGCAGCTTCGTACGATCGCGATGGATTTCTGGGCGAGCCTGGAGCATAAGCTTCGCTATAAAAAGAGTATTCCGGAAGATCAGAGTAAGTATCTGGCAGAAGAGATGATGGACTGTGCACAGATCAGCTCAGCTCTTGATGAGAGAATGCAGAAGGTGCGTGATGTGATCATGCAGGCGGAGGAAAAAGAGGAAGAAAAAAGTAGCGGCGTGGAACCGTTAATGCTTCGAGGATTGACAGAGCGGATAAGACAGAAGAATCTCTGATGTAGACAGGCGGAAGATGTTTGAGACGAACAGAAAGCTGTCGAGAGATATGCAGAGATTTGTAGGGATAAACAGAGAGCCGGAGGGAAAAGATTATGATCAATCGAGAAGATATGCTGGCACTGACCAGACGAATGACAGTAAAACGGACATCGATCACCCGGATCGCCGGGGGATATATGGATATAGACGGATTTATTGACGGAACATTTAACACCAGTTTTCTGAAATTAAATCCTGTAGAACAGGAGAAGAATCTGGCACTTGCGAAGAAAGTGCCGTTTGCGAAAACAAATAAAAATCTGAAGGAATATAAGTTTTCTGATGATCAAAGAAATCCGGACAGTATGTGGAAGCTTCTGATGGGGATGCGTGCCTGTGGCTTGAAAAATGATGCTCTGATGGAGACATTTTATGAGATTATCGGGGAACATTATCAGGCAGATGAAGATTATGCAATCTATGTTTTTCATGACAGATACGATATTCCGGCGAAGGGGCTGGATCATATACGTCAGGGAGAATCAGAACGAATGTATGAATACATTTTATGCGTGATCTGTCCACTAAGCGGAGAATATGAACCGGGCGAACCGGAATGCGGTTTCCTGTTTCCTGCATTCGTAGATGGAGGCGCTGCAATGAATTACGTGGATATTTACCAGGAAGACGAAGAATACCCGCATGAAGAACTGCTTGAACTGCTTGGAGTGGAAAGGAAAAAGTTATGGCAGAAACATACAAGTCAGGAGAAAAAGTAAAATACCGGTTGGCAGAGGCAATGAAAGAATGCATGAAAAAAGCTCCGGTTGAGAAGATCACAGTGAAAGAGATCACAGAAGAATGCGGAGTGACGCGTCAGACCTTTTACCGGAATTTTCAGGATAAATACGATTTGATCAACTGGTATTTTGACAAGATACTGATTGAATCCTTTGAACATATGGGAGAGGGACAAACAGTCTATGAAAGTCTTGTAAATAAATTCCAATACATTCAGAAAGAAACACTTTTCTTTCGTGCGGCATTTAAAAATGACGACCAGAACTGTTTGCGTGATCACGACTTTGAACTGATCACACAATTTTATACCGATCGTATCGAAGGAAACACCGGGAAAAAGATGTCCGACAAGATTCGCTTTCAGTTAGAAATGTACTGCCAAGGCTCCATTTACATGACGGTCCAATGGGTTCTCGGCAATCACAAAGCCACCCCCGAAACCCTGGCTAGATTCCTCTCCGAATCCATGCCCGCAGAACTAAGAGACGTCTTTAAAGAACGTGGATTGTTGTAAATCTATTTCTGTCCACAGAAAAATTCGTTCTATGATTCGATAGAGTACAATCGAAGTAGAAAGGGACAGTGTAGTTGGTGAATGTGGAGCATACTTGCTCATACTTGAAAAACGATAGATTGTGTTAAAGAAAGGATCGATAGCTGTCTGAGCGGCAGCGAGTTTATCGATCCTTTCTTTGTTCTTAGCAATCTGTTGTTTTTCTTAGTATGAACAGTGTGCGTAACCCTGAGCCAACTGCACTGTCCCTTTCTACGAAGACGAAACTCTAACCCAAATCACAGGAAGAATTTTCGTCCGTGTACCAGAAATCAATTTACATAAGTTTTCTAAAGAGTGCCTTCAGATCCTCTACACTTGCATCTTTCGGGTTACCCGGTGCACAAGCATCAGCGTGAGCAGACTCAGCGAGGAACTGCAGGTCTTCTTCTTTCAGAGCTTCCAGTTTTGTCGGGATTCCAACGTCAACAGAAAGTTTCTGAACAGCATCAACAGCAGCTTTTCTGTATTCTTCAACAGACATGTCGTCAACACCTTTAACGCCCAGTGCTCTTGCGATTTCACGGTATTTCTCACCTGTACAATCTGCATTGTATTCCATAACGATTGGAAGCATCATAGCACATGCAACACCGTGTGGAGTATCGTATACAGCACCAAGGGTATGAGCCATAGAATGAGCGATTCCAAGACCTACATTAGAGAATCCCATTCCTGCGATATACTGTCCAAGAGCCATTCCTTCACGGCCTTCTTTTTCATTTGCAACAGCACTTCTTAAAGATTTTCCAATGATTTCGATTGCTTTGATATGGAACATATCTGTCATTTCCCAAGCAGCTTTTGTTGTATATCCTTCAATTGCATGTGTCAGGGCATCCATACCTGTGGAAGCTGTAAGTCCCTTTGGCATAGAGGACATCATATCCGGGTCAACAACTGCGATAACCGGCATGTCATGTGGGTCAACACAAACGAATTTTCTCTTTCTTTCAACATCTGTGATAACGTAGTTGATTGTAACCTCAGCAGCTGTTCCGGCTGTTGTTGGAACTGCGATGATCGGAACACAAGGTTTTGTTGTCGGTGCAACACCTTCAAGGCTTCTTACATCTTCAAATTCCGGGTTTGCGATGATGATACCGATTGCTTTGGAAGTATCCATAGAAGAACCACCACCGATTGCAACGATGTAATCTGCATCAGCTTTCTTGAATGCTTCTACTCCGTGCTGTACATTTTCGATTGTTGGGTTTGCTTTGATATCAGAATAAATTTCGTAAGCAAGTCCATTTTCATCAAGAATATCTGTTACTTTCTTTGTAACTCCGAATTTGATCAGATCAGGGTCAGAACATACAAAAGCTTTCTTAAATGCTCTTGCTTTTGCTTCTGTAGCGATCTCTTTGATTGCGCCTGCTCCATGATAAGATGTTTCATTTAACATAATTCTGTTTGCCATGATTTTCGATCTCCTTTTTTAAAAACAGATTTTCGGGAAATTCATTCCCGTTACTTTATGTTTTTATTTTAACAATCGGAAATAGAAAAGAAAAGTTACAAATAGTTAAAAATGTAACATTTCAGGCATTTTCTTTGTGAAAAAGTATTGGAATTTATAAAGAACCTATTAAATTATTGTGAAACAAGTACAGAAAATGGGCTAGAATACTAGACGAAATAATGAGAAAGTTGTAGAATCTAAATATCATATATGTGATGACTCTCATCTCCACAGGTGATGCGAGACAGAACAATTACGGAAGGAGACAGGCATTATGGAAAAATTAACAGACAACTTAAAGAAGGTAATACTGGCTGGAATCGGAGCGGTTGCTACAACTGCAGAGAAGTCAAAGGACGTTCTTGATGATATGGTAAAAAAAGGCGAGCTTACAGTGGAGCAGGGCAAGGTTCTGAATGAGGAACTCAAGCATAATCTGAAGCAGACAGTAAAGAACAATGTGAATGTGAAAGTCAAAGTCACTACACCGGAAGAGTTGAGCGAACTTCTCGACAAGATGACACCGGAGCAGTTAGAAGCACTGAAGGCTCAGATCAAGGCGAAAGAGTCAACCGTAGATTCGGAAGCAGAAGAGGTAGATGCAGAAGATACAGCGGAAGATGTTGAAAATGTAGATGATGCAGAAGTTGTTGAGGAAGAGACAAAAGAAGAGTAAAAATATTAGAGAAGCTGCCGAAAAGCGGCTTCTCTGCTTTCTCAAGAAAGAAAAAAGTGACTATTACTTTTGAACTATCAGCAAGGGATACTGAAGAAAAGAGGAACTCGTCACCGAGACAGCAGGAGAATACAGATATGAGTGAGAAAGAAAAGGGAACAAATAATTCAAGATTTAGAGAGATTATTTCTGTACTTCGAAAACATAATATTACACGTGGACTTAGTCCGAAGAAACTTCGTTTGATCATGGAGGATCTTGGTCCGACTTTTGTGAAGATCGGACAGATCATGGCACTCCATTCTGACATTCTTCCAAAGGCCTATTGTGATGAATTGATGGAATTATGTACGGATGCAAGACCGATGCCCTTCGAGGAGGCAGTGTCTGTAATCGACGAGTCTTACGGACGCTCCTGGAAGAAAGTTTTTTCATCAATCGAAGAGACGCCAATCGGTTCTGCATCAATTGCGCAGGTACATAGAGCAGTCTTAAAGTCAGGAGAAGAGGTTGTCGTTAAGATTCAGAGAAAAGGCATTTATGAGATGATGGCGCGGGACATTGAGTTTATCCGTAAAGCAATCAAGCTGATGCCGCCGATCAGTCTGAAAGGAATGGCTGATTTTGATCTTGTGCTTGACGAACTCTGGTCAGTGACAAGAGATGAGATGAATTTCCTGACCGAAGCATCGAATATCGAAGAATTTGCCAGAAGAAATAAAGATGTCAATTTTGTTCAGACACCGGTTCTGTATCAGCAGTATACGACCGTTCATGTGCTGGTGATGGAATATATTGATGGTTGCGGTATTGATGAGAAGGATAAGCTGCTCGAAGATGGCTATGACCTGAAAGAAATTGGAAGCAAACTTGTAGATAACTATATTAAGCAAGTAATGGATGATGGGTTCTTCCACGCTGATCCGCATTCCGGAAATGTTAAGATCCGTGATGGAAAGATTGTCTGGATTGATATGGGTATGATGGGACGACTGACAGAGCATGACCGTGAGATGATCACGCTTGCGATCGAAGGCGTTGCACTGAATGATGTTGGTCTGATCCTAAAGGCGGTTCTCGGATTGGGCGAATTCAAAGAACGACCGGAGCAGAGAAAACTTTACGAAGATATTGAAGGATTGCTTTTGAAATACGGAAGTACCGATATGGGCAAGATTAATGTGGCAGAGGTCATGACGGATCTGATGGAAGTCATGAAAGAAAATAAGATCATGATGCCACATGGACTGACGATGCTTGCCAGAGGACTTACGCATATGGAAGGTGTACTTTCCAATATCGCACCGGATATCAATATGGTGGAGATTGCCAGAGCAAGACTTGCTGCGGATTTTCTTCACAATTTTAACTTTAAGAAGGAATTGAAGAACACAGGAAGAAGCCTTTTGAAATCTGTGCGGAAGATGATTGACCTTCCATCCATGACAACGGACTTAATGGATGAATTCATGAAAGGTCAGTCAAAAGTAAACCTGGATCTGCGTGTGTCAAAAGATCTTGCATTTCTTTTGAGACGCTTGGTAAGAAATATTGTTATGGGTCTGTGGGTCATGGCACTTCTGATCAGTTCAAGTATTATCTGTACAACGGATATGACACCGAAGTTTATGGGAATCCCGGCGCTTGGAGCCTTCGGATATCTGATGGCAGTGGTGATTATGATCTATGTATTTGTGAAACATATTTTCTCGAGGAAGTAAAAAAAGAATATAAAGCGAAGGAAAAGAGAGATGAAATTTTCGTCTCTCTTTTTTATATATTAGGAAAGTCCTTTCCTAATATATAAAAAACGCTCCGCTCAGGATGCGCACTGCAATTGTAGCGGAACAGATACAGAAGAAAAAAGAAAAGAGGAGAAACATGGCACTATTTATCGAGCTTTTGTTGATGGGGGTCGGGCTTGCGATGGATGCATTCGCAGTGTCCGTCTGTAAGGGCCTTGGAATGAAGAAGCTGAATAAGAAACAGGCGGTAGTGATCGGATTGTATTTTGGAGGGTTCCAGGCATTAATGCCGCTTGTGGGATGGATTCTTGGAATTCAGTTCCAAAAGTATATTACAAGTATTGATCACTGGATCGCATTTATTCTGCTTGGCTTTATCGGTGGGAAAATGATTCTGGAGGCAGTAAAAGAATGGAACGAAGAAGATATTGTTGAAGTAAAAGACCAGCCGTTGGATCATAGAAATATGTTTGTACTTGCCGTTGCGACGAGTATCGATGCGCTGGCAGTCGGAATCACATTTGCATTTCTGGACACACCGATTCTTGAGGCAATTACGATCATCGGAATTACGACAATGATTATTTCTATTGTTGGTGTAGTGATTGGAAATTATTTTGGTGGGAAATATAAACATAAGGCAGAACTGGTTGGTGGAATCATCCTGGTGCTTTTAGGTGTTAGGATTTTGATCCAGCATCTGTCTGGATTAGCATAAAATGAGGTTGAATATAGTATTGCAGAAAGGAAATAAAAGATGAGTGATTTGTTTCAAAGTGTGCCATTTGCAGTGGTACTTTTAATTATTGGATTTGTGTTTCTTGTAAAAGGTGCAGATGCATTTGTTGAGGGGTGTAGCAGTATCGCAAGACGGTATCATGTTCCGTCACTGATCATCGGAATGACGATTGTGGCGATGGGGACGAGCCTTCCGGAGACTGCGGTCAGTGTGACGGCAGCAGTTACGGGAAACAATGCACTTGCAGTCAGTAATGCGGTAGGATCTAATATTTTCAATCTCATGGTTGTAGTCGGAGCCTGCACGCTTTTTACTTCCGTGGCAGTTCAGATTAATACGTTAAAGATTGATTTTCCGATATCTATTCTGTGTGCGGTATTGCTTCTGATTCTTGGTGCAGCCGGAATGTCACTGGGACATATAGATGGAGTTGTATTTATTATCTTATTCCTGGCGTTTATCCTCTACATGATCCGCTCAGCACAGACATCTCGTGAGAAAAATGTGGAGCCGGGAGTGGAAGAGGAAGAGTATCTTCTGGAAGCGGAGGAGATTCAGGAAATGTCTATGGGAAAGAGTGTGATTTACATTCTTCTCGGCGCAGTAGCGATTGCGGTCGGAAGTGACTGGGTAGTAGACGGTGCTTGTACAGTTGCGGCGGCAATTGGAATCAGTCAGACTCTGATTGGTCTTACTGTAGTTGCGTTTGGAACAAGCCTTCCGGAGCTGGTTACATCGATTGTAGCAGCAAAAAAAGGTGAGGTGGATATGGCACTTGGAAATGTAATCGGTTCCAATATCTTTAATATTCTCATGGTGCTTGGTATTGCGGCAGCAATTTCACCGGTCGCATTTTTGACAGAAAATATCATTGATATTGCAGTGCTGATCGTGTTCAGTGTTATTGGATGGATCATGGCATGGACGAAAAGAGAACTTAATAGAAAAGAAGGTATTATCATGTTACTTCTTTATGCAGTGTATGTTGTGTATATTTGCATGAGATAGTTTGTGATAACTCTGAAAAAAGGATTATGTAAAAGGCAAAAAGTACTTGTGCCAATCACATAATCCTTTTTTAGTTTCCTATAATTAATGCAAAGTAGCCCCAGTCCCATAAGAGGGATTCGAAACTGTTTTCCAGATATTCATAAATATCCGCTGTTTCATATCCGGTCATTCGTGTAATGATCACAAGATATTGTCTCAACGTTTCGTAAGAAATTTCAGAAACGTTTGCGTCTGTGCCATCCAGCATCCATCTTAAGAAAATGCTGTGGCGGATTGATGCATATTCAAGGGCAATCCATTGCATCTGTACCAGTACATTTTCCAGGTCACTGTCAGGAAGCAGGAGATCGGAGAAAATCTCGTTGCGCAGGAAATTGCGAAGCAGTGGTTCGTAAGGGCTCAAGTATTGTGTGAATTGTTCCCATTGTTCCAGTAAAGTGGATTCGTAAGCTTTAGTATCATCAGGATTTTCAGTACTGTCCGAAAGTGATTCCGATATTTCTTCAGCCAAAGCAAGAATTGGATTCAGAGTATCCTGATAGAGCCCTTCTTTTTGATAGTTTACGGAAAGATCTTGTAGCAGTTCGTTGCATTCACTGATCAGATCCAAAGGTGGAAGGTCTATATCTGAGATCGCATTTCCAAGTTCTCTCACTGTGCTATCAGAAAAATAATCTTCTAACAGTTCTTTTGTTAATGGCTGATGCTGGTACAATTCCTGAAGAATATAGAAGTTTTCCAAAAGTTCTTCTTCGATTGTTCTGGAAGAATCATCTAAAAGATTGAGTAGTTTTTCACGCAAGAGGAAAAGGACAGAAGTATCTGTATCGCCAGTATCGGACAAAGTGTCTGATACATTTGGGAAATGCAGGGACTTCTGTTTGTTCCACAGGTCAATCACTGCAGGGCAGCAAGGCATCAGCATTTTCTCGTTATGTGTCGGAAAGCGATGCTCCTCTCGTGGAAATGTAGTGCACGTTTCTGATAGGACTTTGTCGCCATAAGCAACAACAAGGCGGCAGAGCTTCTCAGAGTTAAGGAATGGACAGCGATGATCACTGTCCAGGCCTATCACACGCTGTCCATCTTTTTTAATCGTATAAGCGCTTAAGTTTTTCTTTTGTTCAGGTACGGTTTCCGGAGCCTGGAGTTTCTTCCATTTACGGTTCGTATCTGCATCGACACCAATCTTCCATTCCTGGCAGCAGGTGATCGGACAGCGGTCGGCGATGCAGGTGAACTTAGAATAATAATCAGGTATCAAATAATTAATTTCTGTCATCACGTTCATGGAATTCTGTATGCTGCCCAACATATTTGTATGCCGGACGGATGATCTTACCGGCATTTAACAGTTCTTCCAGACGATGTGCACTCCACCCGGTGATACGCGCAATCGCGAAGAGTGGTGTGAAAAGCTCTTCCGGAATATTCAGCATTGTATAAACAAATCCGCTGTAGAAGTCAACGTTAGCACAGACAGGTTTCAGCATCTTTCTGTGTGTCATGATCTCTTCACCGGCGATTCTTTCTACGCGGTCATAAAGTGCGAATTCATCGTCAAGTCCCTTTTCAGAAGCAAGCTTCTGTGCATAGCTCTTCAAAATCTTTTCTCTTGGGTCGGAGATTGTGTAGACTGCGTGTCCCATTCCATAGATCAGTCCCGTCTTATCAAAGGCTTTTTTATCAAGAATCAGGCGGAGATACTCACGAATCTCATCTTCGTTAGTCCAGTCTTTGACAGACTTCTTAATATCATCAAACATCCCCTGCGCTTTCAGGTTTGCACCACCATGACGAGGTCCTTTCAGAGAACCGATGGAAGCAGCAATTGCTGAATATGTATCTGTTCCTGAAGAAGTAACAACATGTGTAGTGAAAGTGGAGTTGTTACCACCGCCGTGTTCTGCATGAAGAATCAGTGCAACATCAAGAACTTTGGCTTCTAGTTCTGTATACTGTCCATCCGGACGAAGCATGTACAAAATATTTTCGGCAAGAGAGCGGCCTTTCTCCGGATTACGGATCAGAAGTGTCTCATCTTTACGGAAATGTCTGTATGCATGATAAGAATATACTGCGATCAGTGGAAGCTTTGCAATAAGTTCAAGAGCCTGACGCAGTGCATTTTCAACAGAAATATCTTCCGGGTTCTCATCATATGTATATAAAGTAAGAACACAGCGCTGGAGTGCGTTCATGATGTTAGAGCTTGAGGCCTTCATGACAACGTCACGAACAAAACGTCCGCTTAGATCTTCTAATTCAGATAAAACTTTCAGAAAATGCTCTAATTCATCTTTTTTTGGAAGACGTCCGAAAAGGAGCAGGAAAGTTGTCTCCTCAAATCCAAAACGTTTGCCTTTCAGACCGTTGATAAGGTCATTGACATTGATTCCCTGATAGTAAAGTCCACCTTCAGCAGGAATTTTACGTCCGTTTATAACATCAAATCCACAGACATCGGATACTTCAGTCAGTCCGGTAAGAACTCCTCGGCCGGTTGAATCACGAAGTCCGCGCTTTACATCATATTCTTCATAAAGATTCGGATCAATGCGGTGTCCTTTCAAAAGTGTTTTCTCTAAATAGTCCATATCACTGCGCAGATCGTCAGTGTTTGCAATTAATATATCATTTGAATTCATAGTTTTCATCCTCACAATACATATATGTTTTCTAGTGTCTTGATAATGCATTTTAATGTAATTATAAACAGTTGAGGTGGAATTTGCAAGAAATATATATGTATTCTTGCAAAAACATGAAAAAAATCAAGAAAAGTACGCATAAAACAGAATAAAATGAATATTGAATTGTTAGATAACTCAAAAATAAGAATGCTTAAATGAATTTTCTGAATCGTCAGAAAGAAAATGATGTGGCTGTGGTCATACCAGATGCCAAAGCGCAAATCTATTGTAAAAATACAAAAATACGGAGAGATATTTTATTATAAAGTGCTGAAAAATAGGAGAAACAGGTGCATTTATTGACGCATAATAATAAGAAGAGTATAATGTTAAAAAGATAACAATAGGTTGGTATAACCAATTAAAAGAAGGAGGGGGATAATTATGTTATTCCAAATTTATGGCGATGGTGCCGGTTGGCAGCTGTTAGGGTGGGTACTGGTGTTTGCCGGACTTGTTCTTGCAAATGAATTCGCAAGACGTACAAAAATCGGTGGACTGATCTGTTTTGGAGCTATTCCGGCTATACTTACAGTGTATTTCATCGCAATCTATATCTGTGCAGCAAATGGTGCAGAATGGGCACTGAATAACGATACTTATGTACATATGACAAGCTGGTTCCATTATGCAAAATTGTATGCTGCAACAGCAGGGTGTATTGGTTTTATGATGCTGAAATACAAATGGGGAATTGGTAAGACAGAATGGTTCAAAGTATTCCCGTTTGCAATCGTTGCAATCAATATTCTGATTGCAGTAGTAAGTGATTTTGAATCAGGTATCCGTGGATTCATGGCAATGAAAGAATTCGGTGACCGCTGGTGGCTGTCTTCAGAAAATGTATGGCTCTACGGAGGATGGTGGAACTGGGTGAACGGAATTGCCGGAATCCTGAATATCTTCTGTATGACAGGATGGTGGGGAATCTACACATCCAAGAAACATGATGATATGCTTTGGCCGGATATGACATGGTGCTTCATTATTGCATATGATCTGTGGAATTTTGAGTACACATACAATAACCTGACAACACATGCATTCTACTGTGGTGTTGCATTACTTCTTGCTCCGACATTTGCAAATATGTTCTGGAACAAGGGTGGCTGGATCCAGAACCGCGCGAATACACTGGCACTGTGGTGTATGTTTGCTCAGGTATTCCCATTATTCCAGGATGCAAGCCGTTTCTCAGTAATTCCGGCTCTGTATTCTGACGGATTCATGGATGCAGCAGTAAGACCGACAAGTGCTAATCCAACCATGCAGGGTGTGATCGCGGTAATTGCACTTGCAGCGAATGTGATCTGTCTGGCTGCAATTATTAAGAGAGCAAAACAGCAGAAGAAGAATCCATACAAGAATGAGATCTTTACAGATCAGAAGGATTATAAGGAAGCAATGGCGAGAGCAGAAGTTTAAATTTGTATTTAGACGTTTGAATTCTGAGTAATGAAGCAAAAACTTTTGTTGGATAAGGGCGTTATGTGGATACTTTATTGCATCGGACACCGGCCCGCTCCTCTTCATCCCTTTGAATGAA
>OLSC01000174.1_pt1 | contig 83059 bp, 78 predicted proteins | sample 1672881 | NCBI WGS metagenome assembly OLSC01 (sample SAMEA3136733, study PRJEB25190) | human gut metagenome | biome: human gut; feature: human-associated habitat; material: faeces | place: Austria | collected 2013 | reverse complement strand
CGCTGATGGTACTTGGTGGGCAACCGCCTGGGAGAGTAAGACGTAGCCACGTAATTTTTTTTTGTTTTCGAGAAATTAAACAATATAAAGGATAATATAAAATCTTTTTTTAAAAACCTAAATTGAATTTTCGAGCCTATTATAAATATAAATTATATTTAGTAAGGCTCATTTTTTTTACCGATTTTTACAAGATAAAGACTATGAAATAGAAAGAAGTACTTTTAGATTAGGGGATTTAATAAGTACAAAATAAATACAATTATAAATTTAATTTAATTTAATATAGACTAATATACTTGATTTGATAATAAACAAATAAAAATAGCGATTTTGTAAGAATACTTTATTATTTTGGGACATGTTACTTTTTTTTTATAATAATATGTTATAAAATAAAAACTATAGGTAAAGGTGTTGAGTAGGGAAAATCTGAAAATATGGAGGAAGAATATGAACATAGGAGTTGTAGGGGTAAATCATAATTTAGCTCCAATAAATGTTAGGGAAGCCGTATCATTTACTGATACGAAAAAAATTGAAGTTATAAATATACTGTTAGATAAAGAGATTGAGGAAGTAGTAATTATATCTACTTGTAATAGAAGTGAAATATATATAAACGCAGAAAATATAGATATAAAAATTAATGAATTATCAGATTTTTATGAGCAGTATTTTGGGGTAAAAGATATAAATAAATATTTATTTAAGAAAACAAATTTAGAAGCAATTCAGCATTTATTTGAAGTTACAGCAGGTTTAGACTCACTTGTTTTGGGGGAAGACCAAATTCTTGGACAAGTAAGAGATGCCCATGAATTTTGTATGAAATTGGGTGCAACAAAAAAAGTATTTAATAAATTATTCAGAGATGCGATAACAACATCTAAAGAAATAAAAACTATAACAAAAATATCACAACAACCACTTTCAATTAGTTATATAGGTGTAAAATTACTTAAGGAGAAAATAGGTTCTCTAGAAGGTAAAAATGCTTTAATTGTAGGATTAGGTAAGATGAATTTACTTACTTTAAACCACTTAGAAGAAGAAAAGATAAAAAATATATATGTAGCTAATAGAAATATTGAAAAAACAAAGGCAATACAAAGTAAATTTAAAAATATAATTCCGATAGAATATAGTGATAGACATAAAGTTATTGAGGAAAAATCCATAGATATTATCGTTAGTGCAACAGCATCACCTCATTTAGTTATAAGATATGATGAAATGCCAAAATTAGATAAGAAAATATATATTATGGATATTGCATTGCCTAGAGATATAGATACTAAATTAAATGAATTAGATTATGTAGAATTATACGATATTGATGATTTAAAAGAAATTCACGATCAAAATGATATAAAAAGAAATGAGTTAGCACAAAAAGCACAAGAAATTATAAGTGTAAAAATTGACGAATTTGTAGAATGGCTAGACTTGACTTTCATGGATCCTACAATACAATCATTAAATAGTAAATGTATTGAAATTAAGGAAGACACTTTAGATTGTATTTATAGAAAAATCGATTTAAACCAAAGGGAAAAGAAAATAATCGAAAAAATGTTAGGTTCAGCATTAAAAAGGGTAATAAGAGAACCTATCATGAATTTAAAACAAGTAAAAAATAAAGGTCAGAGAGAAGAATACATAAAAGTTATTGAGGATTTATTTGAAATATAAATTTATGGAGGATATAAAGTAATGAAGTATACTAAATCAGAGCAATTATTTAAAGAAGCAGAGAAATACATTCCTGGAGGGGTAAATAGTCCAGTTAGAGCATTTAAATCAGTAGGATTAGCGCCTATATTTGCAGATAAAGCACATGGTGATAGATTAATCGATGTTGATGGAAATGAATATATAGACTATATTTGTTCTTGGGGACCTCTTATGCTAGGACATAGTCCAGATTTTATGTCTGAAGGACTAGAAGAAATGGCTAAGAGAGGGACAAGTTATGGGGTAGCAACACCAATAGAAATAGATGTTGCTAAAATAATAGTTGATGCATATCCTGCCATAGATCAGGTGCGTATGGTAAACTCAGGTACTGAGGCTACAATGAGTGCTTTAAGAGTGGCTAGAGGATATACTAATAGAAATAAAATACTTAAATTTGAAGGATGTTATCATGGACATTCTGATGGATTATTAGTTCAATCAGGCTCTGGAACTTTAACTTTCGGTGTTCCAACAAGTCCAGGAGTACCTGCTGACGTAGTAAAAAATACATTAGTATGTAGATATAATGATATAGAAGATGTAAGAAGAGTGTTTGAAGAACAAGGTGATGATATAGCAGCAGTAATAGTTGAAACTGTATCAGGAAATATGGGGGTTGTTCCAGGAACCCAAGAATTTATACAAGGACTAAGAGATATATGTACAGAGTATAAAAGTGTTTTAATATTCGATGAAGTTATAACTGGTTTCAGACTTGCTTACAATAGTTCAATCGGATACTTTGGTGTTGAACCAGATATGGTTTGCTTTGGTAAGATAATTGGTGCAGGTATGCCAGTTGGAGCATATGGAGCGAAAAAAGAAATAATGGCATGTGTATCTCCAGTAGGACCTGTTTATCAAGCTGGTACATTATCAGGAAATCCTCTTGCAATGTTCTTAGGAAAGAAAAACCTTGAAACATTAAGAGACCATAAAGATATTTATTCTGAATTAGACAGAAAAGGTAAAATGCTACAAGAAGGAATACAAGAGAATCTTAAAAAATTAGGATTAGATTATACTGTAAATAGAGCAGGGTCATTAGTTTGTTTATTCTTTACATCAGGACCAGTTCAAAACTTTGATGATGCAACTAAATCAGATATAGATAAATTTAATCAATATTTCAAAGAAATGTTAGACAGAGGAATATTAATTGCTCCAAGTCAGTATGAAGCAATGTTCTTATCTTATGCTCATACAGATGAGGATATAGAATATACAATAAAATGCAACTATGAAGCATTAAAAGCATGCCATAATTTATAAATAAAATCTAACTTTTATTATAAAAATATAAAAATTGGCAAAAAAATACAAATTAAATTATAAAAATCTAACGAAATTAGTAGAAACTTTAGAAATTAGTTTATATAATTTATAATAGATATATTTTTAATAAAATTAAACCTAGCCTTTATGGCTAGGATTAATTTTATTTATTTTTTGACAATATCTAATTCAAAATCAGAGGGAGGCATACAATGAGTTTAATCGAGAGTATATGTAAAAATATTTACCCATTAGATACTCGTTTTATGGAACAAGCACAAGCTAGGCAAGATAGGTTAATAAAACCACAAGGAAGTTTAGGAAAATTAGAAGAGATAAGTATACAATTAGCTGGTATATACGGAAGCAAGTATTTTGATACTACAAAAAAGATAGTTTTATCTTTTGCATGTGATCATGGTGTATATGAAGAAGGAGTAGCTCCAAATAATCAAAATATAACACTTTTACAATCTATGAATTTTCCAAAGAAAATTAATGGTGTAGGAACAATCTCTAAATTTGTAGGTTCAGATGTTCAATTAGTAGATGTAGGGATTAACTGCGATGAGCCAATTGAAGGTGTAATCGATTGTAAAATAAGAAAAAGTACATCTAATATGGCAAAAGGTCCTGCAATGACAAGACAAGAAGCTATAAGAGCAATAGAAATTGGGATAGAGATGTCTGAAAAATACATACAAGAAGATTATAAAGTTATAGGTATAGGTGAGATGGGAATAGCAAATACAACACCATCTGCTGCAATAATATCTGTAATTGCAGGATGTGACCCACAAGAAGTAACAGGAATGGGTGCAGGTCTTAAAAAAGAACTATTAGCACATAAAGCACAAGTAATAAGAACTGCTATAGAAATAAACCAACCAAATCCAACAGATGGAATAGATATATTACAAAAAGTTGGTGGATTTGAAATAGGTTCTATGGCTGGTGTTATATTAGGATGTAGTGCAAATAGAGTACCAGTTGTTTTAGATGGATTTATATCTTATGCAGCAGCTTTAATAGCAGTAAATATAAACCCAAGATGTAAAGATTATATGATAGCATCACACTATTCAGCAGAACCAGGAGCTAAGAAAGCTTTAGAATTATTAGGATTAGATCCATTCTTAAAAATGGATATGAGATTAGGAGAAGGTAGTGGGGCTGCTTTAGCATTCAATATGATAGAAGCTGCAAACTATGTTTATAAAAATATGCTAACTTTCGATGAAGTTGATATGGGTATGTAATAAAACATTAAGGAGAAAACTATGAGCAAAGTTATTTTAGTTACAGGTGGTGCACGCTCTGGAAAAAGTGGATTTGCAGAATCACTATGTAAAAACCAAAATAATAGTACTGCTTATATTGCAACATCAGTCGCTTTTGATGATGAAATGAAAGAAAGAGTTAGAAAGCATCAAGCAAGTAGACCAAAAGAGTGGAAAACATACGAAATTTATAAAGATATTTATAAAATAATAAAAGATATAAGTGAAAAACATCAAACAGTTATACTAGATTGCATCACTTTATTAGTAAATAATTTAATGTTTACTGATGGAATAGACATAGATAATGCAAGCGAAGAAGAAATAAATGAGTTAGAAGCTTATATACAAGACCAAATTAAAAAATTGATGGAAGAAGTTAAAAAAACTGATTTATATTTCGTTATGGTTACAAATGAAATTGGACTAGGAGTAGTTCCAGGTTATAAATTAGGTAGAGTTTACTGTGATTTTGTAGGCAGAATAAATCAAATGCTAGGAAAACTAAGTGATGAAGTTTATTTTGTTGTATGCGGAATTCCTACAAAAATAAAGGGGTAGAGAGATATGAATAGATTTATTTCAATACTACAATTTATGACGAGAATTCCAATTAGGATAGAAACAGGATTTGATGAAGAATTCCATAAATCAATAGTATATTTTCCATTAGTAGGATTTGTAATCGGTATAATAACATATATTTTTGGTTGGCTTTCGTTGACAATATTTGATCCATTTATAAGTGCTATAGTTATAACTCTTATAGAAGTTTTAACAACAGGAGGCCTTCATATAGATGGATTAGGTGATACATTTGATGCAATATACAGTAATAGAGACAAAGAACGAATTTTAGAAATAATGAAAGATTCCAGATTAGGAACAAATTCACTTCTTGCAATAATGTTTTTAATACTACTAAAAATAGGATTTATCAATAGCTTAGTACAAAATAACTTGTTATGGCTAGTTATTTTTATGCCGGTTATAGGGCGAATTGGAGTTATGATAATGACTTACAAAACAGTAACTCCAAGAGCAAAAGGTATGGGTAATTTATTTATAGGAAAATGTACTATGGGAATGCTTATAACAGGTATAGTATATTCTTCTATATTAATTATATTATTTGGAAAATTTATTTTCTTACAACCTATTGCGACAATTATAAAAGTTTTAAGTTCTATTATATTTATAATAGTATTTGCATTATTGTTTAAAAAACATATATATAAAAAGATTGATGGTGTAACTGGAGATATACTAGGTTGCACGATAGAACTTGGAGAAGTATTTTTCTTAATATATACTTATATGCTAATTTCAGTAATTTAGCATTGTAAGGAGAAGAAAATGAAAAAATTAATTTTAGTACGTCATGTACTTACAGAAGATAATAAACTTGCGAAACTCTCTGGTCATATAGATAGTAAAGTAAGTGAAGAAGGAAAGATACAAATAGAAAAAATAACAGGCTTTTTAAGTGATGAAAAAATTGATAAGATATATACTACGACGTCAAGTAGAACTAAAGAGACTGCAAAATATTTAGCTAAAATAAATTCAATAGAAATACAACAGAGTAAGGATTTACAAGAAATTAACTTTGGAGATTTTGAAGGAAAAGACTTCAAAGAAATTCAAAAAGATTATCCTGATGAATTTAACAAAATGATAGAAGAAGGATATGAATATACATATCCAAATGGAGAAAGCTTGGTTGATTGTTTTGAAAGAGTATCAAAAGAAACACAATTTATTTTAGATGAGTCTGATGAAGATGAGACAATCTTAATATGTGCTCATGCAGGGACAATTAGAAATATTTTAACATATTTAATTTCAAATAGTTTTGAATACCATTGGAATTTTAAAATCGACAATGCATCTATAAGTATTGTTGAAATTGATAATGGATTTGCTGTTATTAATAAGTTAAATGAAACAAGTTTTTTAAAATAGAATATTAGATTAATTTTTCTCAGGGAAAAAGGTAAAAGCCTTTACAGCCCCCGCTACTGTGAAACGGATGAAACTATAGAAACCACTGTTTGAGAAAATGGGAAGGTGTAGGAGTAGGATGATGTTAAGTCAGGATACCTGGATTAATTAATTTATTAGAGTTAAAATCTCGGGGTGAAGATTTTTTTATAAATACAAAAAATCCTAATCTCGTTATTAGGATTTTTTTGTTAGTTTTCTAAATATATATACGATAAATATAGATTTATTTTAGTTAATATATAGCGCTACAAATAATAGAAGGGGAAGAGGCTATGAGTAAGAAAATAATGTTTCAAGGAACTGCATCCAATGTTGGGAAAAGTACAATAGTTACAGGTTTAGGTAGAATATTTAAACAAGATGGATATACTGTAATTCCTTTTAAATCTCAAAATATGGCCCTTAATTCATTTATAACAAAGGAAGGACTAGAGATGGGAAGGGCCCAAGTTTCACAAGCAGAAGCATGTGGATTAGAACCAATAGCAGATATGAACCCAATATTACTTAAACCATGTGGCAACAATAAAAGCCAAGTTATAGTAAGAGGAAAGGTAGTTGGAGATATGACTTCTCTACAATACCATGAATATAAGTTAGAGTTAATGGATGTATTGAGAGATATATTTAAAGAATTTGAAGAAAACTACAATATAGTTGTTATGGAAGGTGCAGGAAGTGCAGCAGAAATAAACTTAATGGAAAGAGATATTTCCAATATGGGAATGGCAAGAATAGCAGATGCACCAGTAATATTAGTTGGTGATATTGATAGAGGTGGCGTTTTTGCATCACTTGCTGGAACAATGCTTTTATTAAGCGAAGAAGATAGAAAGAGAGTAAAAGGGGTAATAATAAATAAATTTAGAGGTAGAAAAGAGCTTTTAGATTCCGGAGTAAAAATGTTAGAAGAAATAATAAATGTACCTGTATTAGGTGTTGTACCTTATTGTGATATAAAAATAGAAGATGAGGATAGTGTAACTACGAGATTTAAAAAGCAAATGGCGAGAAATGATATACATATAGAAATTGTTAGAACGCCACATATGTCTAATTTTACAGATTTTAATATATTTGAAACTCAAGAAGATGTAAGTATTAGATATGTAGATTATGGAGAATCTCTAGGAAATCCTGATATAGTAATTATTCCAGGTACTAAAAGTACAATAGATGATTTAATGTTTTTAAGAAATAATGGTCTTGAAGAACAAATAAAGGAATTACATAGAAGAGGAAAATTAGTTATAGGTATTTGTGGTGGATATCAAATGCTAGGTAAAAAATTAAGAGACCCATATCATGTCGAAAGTGATCTAGAGGAAGTTGAAGGGATAGGTCTTCTAGATACTGAAACAACTTTTGAACTAGAAAAGATAACAACTCAAGTTAAGGCAATAATAGATAAAGATTTAAGTGGATATTTAAATAATTTAGAAGGTAAAAAAGTTAAAGGATATGAAATACATATGGGCGTTACCAATAGAGGTAATGAAATAAAAAATCTATGCACAATTACACAAAAATTAGATGAAAAAGTTAATTACACAGAAGGAAGTGTAAACTCAGAGTGCAATGTTTTCGGAACATATCTTCATGGAATATTTGATGATATAGATTTTACTAGAACTATATTAAACAACATAAGAGAAATGAAAGGTCTAGATAAAATAGACAGTAAAGTTAAATCATTTAAAGAATTTAAGGATAAAGAATACGACAGATTAGCAGACTTCTTAAGAGAACATCTTGATATAGAAAAAATATATCAAATAATGCAAGAGCACGAAGAAAGTAAAGGACAATAGGTGGTAGAGATGAAGAAAATATTAATTGCAGGGACAAATAGTGGTGTCGGAAAGACAACTATTTCATTAGGTATAATGCAAGCACTTACAAAAAGAAAACTACAGGTACAACCATTTAAAGTTGGACCAGATTATATAGATCCTTCTTATCATACTTTTATAACAGGAAGATATTCTAGAAATTTAGATTCCTATATGCTTGAAGATGAAAAAATAAAGTATATAGTAAAAGAAGCATCTAAAGATGCTGATATAGCAGTAGTAGAAGGCGTAATGGGATTATATGATGGATATGGAATAGATTTAAATGATTGCACAAGTTCATATACATCAAAAATGTTAAAAGCACCAGTTATATTAGTCATAAATGCAAAAGCTATGGCCGCATCTTCTGCAGCTATGGTTTTAGGATATAAAATGCTAGATACTGATGTAAATATAAAAGGTGTTATAACTAATAATGTAAAAAGTGAAAGTCATTACAATACTTTAAAAAGTGCTATCGAAAAATACACAGGCATAGAAGTTTTAGGATATTTTCCACCAAATAAAGAATTTTCACTAGAGTCTAGACATTTAGGTCTTGTCCCAAGTGTAGAAATGGACTCTTTAAAGCAAAAATTTGATAACTTAGCAGATGAAATCGAAAAATATATAGATATTGATAGAATATTAGAAATATCAGAAACACAAGACATAGATAGCAATTTTGATTTAGATAAATTTATAAAAGAACATAAAGTAGAAAATAAATCTATAGCTATAGCATTTGATAAAGCATTTAATTTCTACTATAGAGAAAATATAGAATTATTAGAGAAGCTAGGATTAGAAATAAAATATTTTAGTCCGATGCATGATGAGAAAGTTCCAAAAGCTGATTATATTTATATAGGAGGAGGTTTCCCAGAAATATTCTCAAAAGAATTACATGACAATAAATCAATGAGAGAATCAATATTAGATGCTCATAAAAATAATATACCTATATATGCAGAATGTGGCGGTCTTATGTATTTAGGCGAAAAACTAGAAAATCAAAATAAAGAGTTGTTCGATATGGTCGGCATATTTAAAGGAACGAGCAAAATGACATCATCATTGAAACGATTTGGATATTGTAATGGTAAAGCAAAAGAAGATACTGTTTTAGCTAAAAAGGGACAAGTAATAAAAGGGCATGAGTTCCATCATTCAATATTTGATAGTGAGGAGCCTTGTGCATACGAAATGACAAAAGAAAGAAATGGAGTAGTCATAGATAGATGGGATGGAGGGTATAGTAGTGGAAATACCTTAGCAACTTATTTACATACTCATTTTTATAACAACTTAGATTGTATAGCAAACTTTTTAGAAAAAGGAAATAAATAAGATGAATATACTATCATTATATTTAGGATATATTACTGACTTGATTGTAGGTGACCCTTATTCATTTCCTCATCCAGTTAAATATATAGGAAAATTAATAAAGGTCGTAGAAAACTTTATAAGAAAAGTAGCAAAAAGTGATAAAGGATTAAAAATAGGTGGATTTTTTCTATGGTTTATAACTGTAGGAATAACTTTTTTAATAACTTACATAATTATTAAACTGGTAAGTTTTAACATGGTAATTTATGTTATAATTAATTCAGTTGTGATTTATACAACATTAGCTACAAAATGCTTAAAAGATGAAGCAAAAAAGATCTATGAAGTATTAAAGACAGGAAATATAGAAAAATCAAGGATTCAACTATCTTATATAGTAGGTAGAGATACTGAAAATTTAAGTGAAAAAGAAATAATAAGAGCAACAGTAGAGACAGTTGCAGAAAATACTGTTGATGGTTTAATTTCACCGTTAGTTTATGCTTTTATTGGTGCAGGATTAACTGTTGGTGGAATATCACTTGCAGCCCCACTTGCAATGACTTATAAAGCAATTAATACTTTAGATTCAACAGTAGGATATAAAAATGAAAAATATCTTCATATTGGTTTTGCTTCGGCAAAAATTGATGATATAGCTAATTATATTCCATCGAGAATATCAGTTATATTATTTACAATAGGAAACTTTTTCTTGAGAAATGATTATAAAAATTGTTTCAAAATAGCAATAAGAGATAGAAAAAATCATAAAAGCCCAAACTGTGCATTTTCAGAAGGTGCAGTTGCAGGTGCATTAGGAATCCAATTAGGTGGTACAAATGTTTATTTTGGAGAAACAGTATATAAGCCGACTATTGGAGATAAAACTAGAGAAATAGAAGTTCAAGATATAGCAAGAACAAACAAAATTTTATACGCAACTTCTTTAACTTCTATGCTAGTATTCACATTATTTTACGTGATAATATATTGTATTTTCATGTAATTAATGATTATAAGGAGGATACATATGAAGGATTTAGGCCATGGGGCTAATGTCAATAATATGGCTAAACAGTTTGGAAAAAACGAAGAAAATATAATTGATTTTAGTTCAAATGTAAATCCACATATAATTTCCAATCTAGGAAAATATGTTTTGGAAGGGTTAGAAAAAAGTAGAAGCTATCCAGATATAAACTATACAAATTTAAGAGAAAACATTTCTGATTATATAAATATAGATAGTAAAAATATAATTCCAGGTAATGGAGCAACAGAAATTATATATCTTCTTATGAAAAGTATAAAAAAGAGAATAGCAATATTAAACCCTACTTTTTCAGAGTATGGTAGAGGGGCTAAATTAAATGATTTAGAAGTAATAAACTTTCATTTAAAAGAGGAAGATAACTTTAGCATTGATTTAGATGAAATACAACAAAATATAGAAAAATTTGATAGTTTGTTTGTTTGTAATCCTAATAATCCAAATGGAAAAGTTAAAGATTTAAATAGATTATTAGATTTGATGATTGAAAATAATAAACTTTTAATTGTAGATGAAACTTTTATGGAATTTGTAGAAAATGAAGAACAATATAGCTTAGTAAATAGAGTAAAAGAAACAAAAAACCTATTTATATTAAAAGCAGTAACTAAATTCTTTGGGATGCCAGGACTTAGATTAGGATATGGCGTAACTAGCAATGAAGAAATAATAGAAACTATATATCACTACAAAGAACCTTGGACTATAAATTCTTTTGCTGAAAATTTATCTAATTATTTATTTAAAGATAAAGAATATATAAAAAACAGCAAAGATTATTATATAAGCGAAAGAAAGTTTATGTTAGAAGAATTGAGAAAAATATCTCGATTAAAAGTTTATGATACAGATACAAACTTCATTCTTATAAAATTAAGAGATTACGAAGCTAATTTATTAAAATTAGAGCTTTTTGAAAAATACAATATTCTTATAAGAGATGCCTCAAACTTTATTGGATTAGATAAAAATTATGTTAGAGTGGCAATAAAAAGTCACAAAGATAATAAAATCTTAATCGAATCATTAAACAAAATATTAGGATAATAATATGAAGTTTTATGGAGTATGTCCAGCATCTTGTGGAGAATTTGTACAAGGTATTTTAGACAATGAAGAATATTTATCATCATATGCAATTAATTTATTTTCAGTGGCAACTTTAGAAGAAAGCAAAGACATAATCAACAAAGGCCCTAGTAAATCAAGGCGAGCTATGGAGCTTGTCTTTGAAAAATTTAATATACCTATAGAAGATACAAAAAATATATCGCTCAATATAAAAAGTCAGATACCTATTGGAAAGGGAATGGCTAGTTCTACCGCTGATATTGGAGCTACAATAAAAGCTACATTATCTATGTTGAATAAAACCTTAACCGGAGAGGAAATCTCCAAATTAGCCGTAAAAATAGAAGCGACTGATTCTCTACTACTCAATCAACATAGTATATTTAATCCACTTACAGCAGATGTAAAAAAATATCTAGGTGGAATAAATGATACAAAGGTAGTTATATTAGAGCCTGATGATATTTTAAATACAAAACTAATTAGAACTATGCCAGATTACAAATCTTATAAGATGCAAAATAAAGAAATAATAAAAACATCTTTTGATTTATTAGATGAAGGTCTATTAAAAAACGATCTTAATTTAATTGGAAGAGCATGCACATATAGTGGTTTGGCAAATGAAAATATACACAAAAAACCATTTTTAAAAGAGATTATAGAAATTTCTGATAAATTTGGGTGTTATGGGGTAAATATTGCCCATAGCGGAACTGTTATTGGAGTTCTAATGTATAAAGAAATGGATGATAAAAGAATAATACAATATTTAAGAGATAGTGAAATATCTCGACACTATAAAAAAATATATACATCAGACATTATTGATGGACAATCCAGGGAGGAAGAAGAATGGAATATATTAAAGACCCAAAAATGATAGAAGTAAGAAGTTTTGAAATAATTCAAGGGATAATCGATGATATAAGACCAGGATATAAATTTAAAAATGAAATAGAAGAAAAAATTATAAAACGTTGCATACACACAAGTGCAGATTTTGAATACTTAGACATATTAAAAATATCAGAAACTGCTGTAGAAAATATAATAGATGCATTAAATAATAAATGCACAATATACACAGATACAAATATGGCTTTAAGTGGAATCAATAAAACTAGATTAAATGCACTAGGATGTGAGTATAAATGTTTAGTTGCAGATGAAAAAACAAGAGAGCTAGCAAAAGAAAAAGGTATAACTCGTTCTATGGCAGCAGTTGAATTAGCTATGCAAGATACAGGAAGAAAGATATTTGTTCTTGGAAATGCCCCAACAGCTTTATATAAAGTTATGGAAATGCAAAAATCAGGTTGTAATGTAGATGCAGTAGTAGGTGTACCAGTTGGATTTGTTGGTGCTGCTGAGTCAAAATATGAATTAGAACAAACAGAAATACCTCATATAGTGGCACAAGGTAGAAAAGGTGGTAGCAATATAGCTGCTGCGATAGTTAATGCAATACTATATGCAATGTAGGTAGAGTTATGGAAGAGTATGTATATATAGACGGCAAAAAATATAGAAGAGGATATACTACAGGATCTTGTGCAGCAGCAGCCTCTAAAGCAGCAACATATATGTTAATTACTCAAAAAAAACTGGAGTCAGTTAATATAGATACGCCCAAGGGAATTTATCTTACTTTAAAGCCTGAAAATATAGAAATAAATAAAAAATATGCGATTTGTTCTATTCAAAAAGATGGTGGAGATGATATCGATGCAACTCATAAAATGGACATTTTTGCAAAAGCAGAAATAATTGATAGAATTAATGAGGAAGAAGATATTTATGTAACAGGTGGCATAGGAGTAGGAACAGTAACAAAAAAAGGACTGAAAGTAGAGGTTGGAAAATCTGCAATCAATCCAGTTCCAATGAATATGATTAAAACCGAAATCCACAAAGTATTAGGAACAGATTTAAACACATATATAGATAAATCAAAAACACTAAAAATTACTATATCTGCGCCAGAAGGTGTTGAAATTGCTAAAAAAACATTTAATCCTAGACTTGGTATAGTTGGAGGAATATCTATCTTAGGTACTTCTGGAATAGTAGAACCTATGAGTGATGAAGGATGGAAAAAATCATTATCTATTGAGCTTGAAATGAAAAGAGCACAAGGAATTGACCAAATCATCTTAGTCCCAGGAAACCACGGTGAAGAGTTTATAAAAAATGAACTTGGTTTGGATGAAAAATATGTAGTTAGAATGAGTAATTTTGTAGGCTATATGCTTATGGAAGCCAAGCGTATGGGATATAAAAAAATACTTATGGCAGGACATATTGGTAAATTTATAAAGATAGCTGCCGGCATATTCCACACGCATAGCAAAGTCGCTGATGCTAGAAATGAAATTATGATTGCTAACTTGGCACTTATGGGAGCGCCACTAGAATTTTTACAAGAAATAGATAAATGTGTGACAGCTGAGGGTGCAGTAGAAATAATAGATGATAGTGAATATACAGGTGTTTATGAAGTCTTATGTAATAAATGCAGAGATAGAGTAAAACAACATTTAGGTGATGATGATATAGAAGTAGGTGTGTATATGTTTAGAATGGACAAATCATATATAGCAAAATCTGATAATGCAGAGTCTATAGTGGAGGTATTCAAATGATAAATATTATAGGTTTGGGTCCTGGTAACACAGGTTATATTACTAAATTGGGTGAGAAAATTATTTACTCATCAGATGTAGTGATTGGTGGAAGAAGAAATCTAGAATCAATAAAAGATTTTAAAGGTGAAAAGGTAGTTTTATCTACTAATCTAAAAGAAATTCTAGAATATATACAAAATAACTTAGATAAAAATATTTCTGTTATAGCATCTGGAGATCCATCTATATATGGGATTGGAAAATACCTTTCAAATAACATAGAACACAAACATCTAAATATAGTTTCAGGGATAAGCTCCCTTCAATACATATTCTCAAGAATATTTGTAGATATGAATGATGTTTATATTACAAGTAGTCATGGGAAAGTGCCAGATTTTGATTATATACTTTCTCATAAAAAGGTATGTATGGTTACTGATAGTAAAATTGGACCACATGAGATAAGTAGAGAAATACAAAAAAGAAATCTGAAAAAAACTGTTGTTGTAGGAGAAAATCTATCTTATGAAAATGAGAAGATAACAATAGGAAAACCAGAAGCTATATTAGCAGTTGATAAATTTGATATGAATGTAGTGGTGATATTAGATGAAGAATAAAGATTTTATAACAGGAAAAGTTCCTATAACAAAAGAAGAAGTTAGAGCTATTTCTCTAAATAAACTAGAGTTATTAAATGCAAAAACTTTTATTGATGTAGGTGCAGGAACAGGAAGTGTATCAATTGAAGCAGGATATAGCTATCCAAATTTAAAAGTTATAGCTATTGAACGTAATGATGATGCAATTGATTTAGTAAAACAAAATAAAGAAAAGTTCAATTTAGATAATGTAGAAATAATAAAAGCTTATGCACCTGTAGAATTAGATAAAGATATAAAAGCAGATGCAATTTTCCTTGGTGGAACTGGTAAAAAATTAGAAGAAATTATAGATTGGTCTAAAGACTTACTAGTTGATGGAGGAAGACTTGTAGCAAACTTTATAATAATAGATACATTTTATGAAATGTTGAGATTAGTAAAAGAAAAAGGGTTTAAAAATATTGATGTTACAGTTTTAAATGTTGCAAAACTTGAAAAGTTAGGAACAGGGGAATATTTTAAACCTCACAATCCAATATATATAATTTCATGCGAAAAAGGAGTAGAAGAAGATAATGAATACTAACATTAATAAAGTACATTTTGTAGGGGCAGGTCCTGGGGATAAAGAATTAATAACATTAAAAGGATATAAATTACTAAGTAATGCTGATGTTGTAATATACGCAGGTTCATTAGTAAACCCAGCACTTCTTGAATATTGTAAAGAAAGTTGTGAAATACATGATAGTGCATATATGAATTTACAAGAAATCATAGAAGTTATGGAAAGAGGAATTAGAGAAGGAAAATCAGTTGTAAGATTACAAACAGGAGATTTCTCTATATATGGTTCAATAAGAGAACAAGTTGAAGATTTAGCAAAATTAAATATAGATTATGACTGCACACCAGGTGTAAGTTCATTCTTAGGTGCATCATCAGCACTAGGAGTTGAATATACAGTTCCAGAAGTATCTCAAAGTGTTGTTATAACTAGAATGGAAGGAAGAACTCCAGTTCCACCAAAAGAATCTATAGAATCTTTTGCTAAACACCAAACTTCAATGGTAATATTCTTATCTGTTCAAGAAATTGAAAAAGTAGTAGAAAAATTAATAGCTGGTGGATATCCAAAAACTACTCCAATAGCAGTAGTATATAAAGCTACTTGGCCAGATGAAAAAGTAGTAAAAGGGACTTTAGAAGATATAGCAGCTAAAGTAAAAGAAAACGACATAAAGAAAACAGCATTAATAATGGTAGGGGAATTCTTAGGTACTACATATAATAATTCAAAATTATATGATAAGGACTTCAAACATGAATACAGAAAATAATAAAATTGCTATTATATGTATTACTGAGAATGGAAAAAAGTTAGCATTAGAAATGCAAAATAAATTACATGAAGGTGATATTTATTTTGTAAAAAGAGAAAAATCTACAGAGTTACAAGAGGTTTGTAACATAAGTAACGATGATAATGCTAAAATAAATACTCAATATAAAAGTATTGAAAATATAGTTAGGATAAAAGAAAAATTAAGCAACTTTATACCTACGATATTTAACAAATATAGATATATTATATTTATTATGGCTACTGGAATAGTAGTGAGGACAATCGCTCCATTAATACAAAGCAAATTTAAAGACCCAGCAATATTAGTGACTGATGAAAAAGGGACTAATGTGATAAGTTTATTGAGTGGACATATGGGAGGAGCAAATGAAATGACTTTATATATAAGCCATTTAATAAATGCAAATCCAGTTATAACAACTGCAACAGATATAAACAATAAATCTTCATTAGATATGATAGCAAAAAGTATAAATGGATATATAGAAAACTTCAGAGATAATGTATTGAAGGTGAATTCTATGATAGTTAACAACAAGCCCGTAGGTTTATTTATAGATGGAGACTATCACATAGATACAAGAGGTTTTACACTTTTAACATATGAAGATATGTTAAATATCCATAACAACAATAATAAAGATTTAGAAAATATAGAGACAATAGTCGTAGTAACTAATAAGCAAAAACTAGATTTCAAAAGCGACAAAATAATAAAATTAGTTCCAAAAGACATTGTATTAGGAGTTGGATGTAAGAAAAATACTGATAGCCAACATATGAAAGAATCGCTACATGAGTTTTCAAGAATTAACAATATAGATATAAATTCTATAAAGAAAATAGGTAGTATAGAAATAAAAAAAGATGAAAAAGCAATTATAGATTTAGCAAACTATTTAAATGTGCCTTTTGAAACATTTACCGTAAAAGAAATATCACAAATAGATCATCTATATGGAAAATCGGAATGGGTCAAAAAGAATGTAGGAGTATATTCTGTAGCTGAACCATGTGCACATTTACTTAGTGATGGAAATTTAATTATTGAAAAACAAAAATACACTGGAATAACATTTTCGGCAGGGAGAGTGAATAAATGATATACGTTATAGGAATAGGTCCTGGATGCAGAGACTTAATGACACAAGAAGCAATAGCAGCAATGGAAGAGGCTGAAGTAATCGTAGGTTACAAAACATATATAAAATTAGTTGAAGAATTTATACAAGATAAAGAAGTAGTTCAAAATGGAATGAGAAAAGAAGTAGATAGATGCCAAGAAGCTATCGAAATTGCTAAGACAGGTAAAAAAGTAGCTGTTATAAGTAGTGGAGATTCTGGAATATATGGAATGGCAGGTCTAATACTTGAGTTAGTAACAAAACAAGGCGTAGATATACCAGTTAAAGTAGTACCAGGAGTTACTGCAAGTATAGGAGCAGCTGCAGTATTAGGAGCACCTATAATGCATGATTTTTGCCATATAAGTTTAAGTGATTTAATGACTCCATGGGAAGTTATAGAAAAAAGATTAAGATTAGCGGCAGAAGCTGATTTTGTAATATGTTTATATAACCCAAGAAGTAAAGGAAGAAGCGAACACTTAGCAACAGCATTTAAAATAATGAGTGAATTTAAAGATGGTTCAACTCCTGTTGGAATAGTAAAAGATGTAGGAAGAGCAGATGAAGAAAAATTCATATGTACTTTCGATACAATGGATTTTGAAAGAGTTGACATGACTACTATGGTTATAATAGGAAACAAATCAACATATATCCACGATGATTTAATGATAACACCAAGAGGATATACAGTATAACTAGTATTATAAAAAGAAATTATTAAGCATAAAGGAAAGGATACATATCATGATTTTAGTATTAGGTGGAACATCCGATAGTATAGGTATTTGCAATAAATTAAACGAAATGAACTTACCATATATGGTTTCAGTTACAACAGAATATGGGAGGGATATTGCCAAAAAAGCTACAGAGAATGTATTCTTAGGAAAATTGACAATAGAAGATATGGTATCTTTAATAAAAGAAAAGAACATAACTCAAATAATAGATGCAACACATCCTTATGCAACAATTGTATCTAGCAATGCAATTGAATGTTCAAAGATATCAAATACAGATTATGTGAGATTTGAAAGAGAATCTCTTATAAAACAAATAGATTATGACGATATATATGTTGTTGAAGATATAGAACAAGCATGTGAAATTGCAAATGAAAAAGGAAATAACATATTTATTGGAACAGGTAGTAAAAATTTAGATAAATATATAGAACTTATAAAGGGAAAAAAACTAATTGCGCGCGTATTGCCTACAAGTGATGTCCTAAAAAGTTGTGAAGAATTAGGACTTAATGCAGATAACATAATCGCTATGAAGGGTCCTTTTACTGAAGAAATTAATATAGCTGCTTATAGACAATATGACATAGATTTATTAATTACTAAAGAAAGTGGAGTTGCAGGAGGATTTTTAGAAAAAATTAATGCATGCAAAGCTTTAAATATACCAGCGGTAATCATAACTAGAAAACAAATTGACTACCCAAAAGTAATAAATAGAATTGAAGATATAGAAAAAATAGTATAGTTTTATGGGTTATTTTTATTTTTAAATTGGAGGAGTATTTAAATATTAAGGAGAAATTAAAGATGAAAAAAGCAGTATTAGTAGTAAGTTTTGGTACAAGCTATCATGAAACTAGAAAGAAGACAATAGAAGCATGTGAACAAAAGATAAGTGAGAATCTTAAAGGATATGATTTTTATAGAGCATTTACTTCAAATATGATAATTAGAAAATTAAAAAAGAGAGATAACATGCTTATTGATAATCCAGTAGAGGCTCTACAAAAATTAGCAGATGCAGGATATGAAGAAGTAGTAGTTCAAACATTACACATAATATGTGGTGAAGAATACAACAAATTAAAAGAACAAGTTGAAAGTTTTAAACCTAAATTCAAAAAAATAGCTTTAGGTAGACCTCTTTTAACTTCAATAGAAGACTATAAAGAAACAGTTGAAGCTGTAAGAAAACAACTAGAAATAATTAAACCAGATGAAGCAGTTGTATTTATGGGACACGGAACTACACACGAAAGTCATGCAGCTTATCCAGCTTTAGAATATATGTTTAGAGACAATGATATGAATGTATATATAGGAACAGTTGAAGGATATCCTGAAATAGAGCAAGTAGTTAAAAAATTAAAAGCAGATAACATAAAAACTGTTGATGTATTACCTTTCATGTTAGTTGCGGGAGACCATGCTACTAATGATATGGCAAGTGATGAAGAAGATTCATGGAAATCTATATTAGAAAAAGAAGGATTTAATGTAAAGGTGCATTTACAAGGTTTAGGGGAATACCCAGCAATCCAAGATAAATTTGTTAACCATGCATTAGATTGCGCAAAAGAATTAGAAAAAGAGTTAGCATAAATTAACGTACGAGGCTAGATGGAGGAAATATAAATGGCAAAATTTTATGGAATAGGAACTGGACCAGGAGATAGTACATTAGTAACAATAAAAGCAGTAAATACAATAAAAATGTTAGATATATTATATACACCAGAACCAAAAAAAGGTGGAGATAGTTTAGCATTATCAATAGTAAAGGAATATGTACCAGATACTGTTGAAATAAAACAAAGACATTTCCCAATGAACAATGATAGTGTAGAAAAAATGGCATCATGGGATGCTATAGCAGCTGAAATAAAAGCTGATGTAAAAGCAGGGAAAGAAGTAGGATTTATAACTTTAGGAGATCCTATGATATACAGTACTTATGTATATATTATGGAAAGATTAATGGACGAGATAGAAGTTGAAACTATACCGGGTATATCATCTTTCTCAAATATAGCATCAAATCAAAACTTCCCATTAGTAATGGATACAGATCCACTTATGGTTATACCATGTACTATGGAAGAAGAGAAAATAGATGCAGCATTACAAACATATGATTGTTTTGTTCTTATGAAAGTATATAAGAACTTTAAAGAAATCGTTCAAAAATTAGAAAAATACGATTTAATAGATAGTGCTATTTTAGTAAGTAACTCATCTCAAGAAAGAGAAGTAGTTTATAAAGATTTAAGAGATGTTCATCTACAAGAAAAAATATCATATTTTTCTACAATATTAGTTAATAGAAACAATAAAAGAAAATAATCTTAAAACATTTAAGGAGATAAATATGAAATTAGTAGTAGGAACTAGAGGTAGTAATTTAGCCCTTGTTCAAACAAATTGGGTTGTAGAACAATTAAAAAAGAATAACCCAAATATAGAGTTTGAGATAAAAATTATAAAAACAAAGGGCGACTTAATAAAAGACTTACCACTAGATAAAATAGGTGATAAGGGATTATTCGTAAAAGAAATCGAAAAAAGTCTTTTAGATAAAGAAATAGATATGGCAGTTCATAGTATGAAGGATATGCCATCATATCTTCCAGAAGGACTTAAATTTGCACATTCTCCAAGAAGAGAAGACCCTAGAGATGCTCTTATTTTTAGAGAAGGTTATAAAACTTTAGAAGATTTACCTCAAGGTGCAAAAATAGGAACTGGAAGTAAAAGAAGAAAATATCAATTATTAAAACATAGACCAGATTTAGAAATTGTACCTATAAGAGGTAATATCGAGACAAGAATAAAGAAAATAGAAACAGAAAATCTTGATGGTGTAGTATTAGCAGCATCAGGACTGAGAAGAGCTGGATTAGAAGAAAAAATAGATTATTATATACCGACAGATATTATGTTACCTGCTCCTGCACAAGGAATATTAGCTCTTGAAATTAGAGAAGATGATAAAGAGACTGAAAAAATAATAGATTCTATAAAAGATAATATTACAAAAGTACAAATAGATGCAGAAAGAGGTTTCTTAATAGGTGTTAATGGAAGTTGTCATATACCTATGGGAGCTTATTGTGAAGTAGATGGAGAAAAAATTACTCTGACTGGACTTTATGGAGATGGAGACGGAAAGAAAATAGTAATTCAATCTAAAGAAGGAACTCTAGCTGATGCACAAAAAATAGGATATGAATTAGCAAAAAGTGTATTAAAGGAGTATGAAAAATAATGAAGGGGAAAGTTTACTTAGTGGGGGCAGGACCTGGCGATTATAAACTATTAACATTAAAAGGGTTAGAATGCATAAGAAAAGCAGATGTTATAGTTTATGACAGACTTGCTAATATAAATTATTTAAAAGAAGCTAAAAAAGGCTGCGAGTTTATAAATGTTGGAAAAGCATCAAGTGACCATTTAGTACCTCAAGATCAAATAAATAGAATAATAGCTGATAAAGCCTTAGAAGGAAAAATAGTAACAAGACTTAAAGGTGGAGATCCATATGTATTTGGTAGAGGTGGAGAAGAAGGTGAACTTCTTGAAGCAGAGGGAATTGATTTTGAGGTTGTTCCAGGAATAACTTCAGCAATCGGTGGGCTTTGTTATGCTGGAATTCCAATAACTCATAGAGACAATGCATCATCATTCCATGTTATAACTGGTCATCTTAGAAAAGATGGAAAAGAAAATCCTGATATAAATTGGAATGCCTTAGCTAATATGAGAGGTACACTTGTATTTTTAATGGGTGTAGCAAATTTAAAAAATATAAGTGAAAATTTAATGAGAGAAGGTATGGCTAAAGATACACCTGTAGCATTTATCAGCTGGGCAACACGCTACAATCAAAGTGTTGTTACAGCAACGCTTGAAAATGCTTATGAAGTTGCTATGAAAGAAGGTGTAAAACCACCAACATTAATAGTAGTAGGAACAGTTGTAAACCTTAGAGAAAAGTTAAACTTCTTTGAAAATAAACCTCTATTTGGCAAAAATATAATGGTTACTAGGTCAAGAAGCCAAAATAGCAAATTAGTAGAACAAATAATGGATTTAGGAGGAAATCCTATTGAGATACCAACTATAAAAATTGAAAAAGTTCAAGATAATAAAGAATTAGAAAATGAAATAAAAAATATTAAAGATTATACTTATTTAGTTTTAACTAGCAAAAATGGAGTAGATATATTCTTCGATAAATTAGATGAATTAGGGCTAGACTGTAGAGCACTTGCAAATATAAAAGTTTGCTCAATTGGTGCAGCTACATCAAAAGCTATCCAAAGAAGAGGAATTAAACCAGACATACAGCCTAAAAATGCTGTAGGAGAATCTTTGTATGATGAGTTAAAAGATATTGTCACAAAAGATGATAAGATTTTAATTCCTAGAGCTAAAAATGCTAGAAAATTCTTAGTTGAAAAACTAAACGAAATATCTAATGTAACAGAAGTTATAACATATGAAAGTGTAATGGATGATAGCAAAAAAGAAGAAGCTATAAAAGCATTAGAAGAAGGCAATCTAGATTATATCACATTTGCTAGTTCATCAACTGTAACAAACTTTATCAATCTAATTGGAGAAGAAAACAAAGATAAATTGTTTAATACTAAAATAATATCAATAGGCAGAATAACTACAAAAACTATTTTAGATAATAATTTAGAAGTTTATAAACAAGCAGAAAATGCATCTATTGAAAGTATGATAGAGTCAATGTCAGAATAAGCTACCTATTAATATGAAAGGAGCCAAAATGTTAAGAAGACCAAGAAGACTTAGAGCTACACAAGCTTTAAGAAATTTAGTAAGAGAAACAAAATTAGAAAAAGAAGATTTAATCTATCCTCTATTTATAGTGGATGGTGAAAATATAAAAAGAGAAATATCTTCTATGGAAGGTGTTTATCACTTCTCTGTAGATATGTTAGAAGATGAAATTAAAGAATTAGTTGAATTAGGAATAGAACATGTAATATTATTTGGTGTTCCTGATGACAATAAAAAAGACTGTTGTGGTAGCGAAGCATATAACGATAACGGAGCTTTACAACAAGGTATAAGAAAAATAAAAGAAATAGCGCCACAAATGGATGTAATATGTGATGTTTGTATGTGTGAATATACAAGTCATGGACATTGTGGAATATTAACAGAAGATGGATATGTAGATAATGATAAAACATTAGAATATTTATCAAAAATAGCTGTTAGTTATGCAAAAGCAGGTGCAGATATGGTAGCTCCTTCTGATATGATGGATGGAAGAATAGGAGCACTTAGAAATGCATTAGATGAAAATGGTTATGAAACTGTTGCAATAATGGCATATAGCGCAAAATATGCATCAGCATTCTATGGACCATTTAGAGATGCTGCAAACTCAGCACCAGCATTTGGAGATAGAAAAACATATCAAATGGATCCAGCAAATTCTAATGAAGCTATAATAGAAGCTGATTTAGATATTGCAGAAGGTGCAGACATAATAATGGTTAAACCTGCTCTTTCTTATTTAGATATAATAAGAAGATTTAAAGATAATTATGACTTACCAATAGCGGCTTACAATGTAAGTGGAGAGTACTCTATGTTAAAAGAAGCTGTTAAAAAAGGTCTATTAAGTGAAGATGCTATATATGAAGCTGTAATGTCTATAAAAAGAGCTGGGGCTACAATTATAATTACTTATTTTGCAAAAGATATAGCAAAATTAATTAATACAAAAAAATAATTTTTTACGAATAAAAAAATTAATACAAAAATAATGAAATCTCTTCTTTTAAAATTTCAAAAGAAGAGATTTTTTTTACATTTTTCCTAAAATTTATAATGTTAATGAAAGTATATGCAATGAAAAATTTAATTTATTTAATATTTTAAATATAAAAAATAAAAAAATATTTCATAAGATTTAGACTTTTTGTTTTTTTATGGCAATTTACAGGAAAATAATGTATTATTAATAAATAATAGGAATAATTTAACAAAAAGATAAATAGAATTATTTTTTTCTTTTTATCGCGTGCACAAAATAATATAAGGAGGAATGTTTTTATGAAGGGAATTTTAGAAAAATGGAACAGTATAAGTTTGGTTAAACGTATATTGGTAGGGATGATAATTGGTATTATTTTAGGTACATTTGCTAAGGAAGCTCAAATTATAGGACTTTTAGGGGAATTATTTGTTGGAGCATTAAAAGCAGTAGCTCCAGTATTGGTATTTTTCTTAGTTATTGGTGCTTTAGCACAACATAAAGATGGTAAAAAGAATAACATGGGTTCAGTTATAGCACTATATTTAATCGGTACTTTTTGCTCTGCTTTAGTAGCAGTTGTAGCAAGTTTTATATTCCCAGTTACAATTAATTTGGGTTCAGTAGCAGAGGTTGATACAGCAATACCTGGAGGAATAGGTGAAGTATTAAAAACATTATTACTAAATATAGTTAGTAATCCAGTTGGAGCTATAGTAGATGCAAATTATGTTGGTATATTAGCTTGGGCAGTAGTATTTGGTTTGGCATTAAGAAAATCTTCAGATAGAACAAAAGAATTTTTAGCTGATATTTCAGATGCAGTTACACAAGCGGTGAAATGGGTTATAAGTTTTGCTCCATTTGGTATATTAGGATTAGTTTTCACAGCTATATCAACAAATGGTATAGGTATATTTAAAGATTACGGTTCATTATTAGCATTATTATTAGGATGTATGGCAGTTGTTGCATTTGTTGTAAATCCAATAATAGTATATTTAAATATAAGAAAAAACCCATATCCATTAGTATTTAAATGTTTAAAAGAAAGTGGTATAACTGCATTCTTTACTCGTAGTTCAGCAGCGAATATACCAGTTAATATGGAGTTATGTGAAAGTTTAGGATTAAATGAAGATAATTATTCAGTATCAATACCATTAGGTGCTACTATAAACATGGGTGGTGCAGCAGTTACAATAACAGTATTATCATTAGCGGCTGTTCATACTTTAGGAATAACAGTAGATATACCAACTGCTATAGTTCTTAGTGTATTAGCTGCAGTTTCTGCATGTGGTGCATCAGGTGTAGCAGGTGGATCGCTTTTACTTATACCATTAGCATGTAGTTTATTTGGTATATCAAATGAAGTAGCGATGCAAATGGTTGGTGTAGGATTTATTATAGGAGTTATACAAGACTCTTGTGAAACTGGACTTAACTCTTCAACAGATGCTTTATTTACTGCAGCAGCAGAATTTAAAGAGTGGAGAAAAGAAGGAAGAAAAATTCCAGTATAATTATAAATTTAATTAAATTAGAATACAATACAATATCAAAAGGCTATTATAAAGTTGAAATATACTTTTTAATAGCCTTTTATAATGCTATGATATAATATTTTTAAATGCTTATATTTTTAATAAAATAAATAATAGAAAGGTGTAAAAAATGCTTTATCCAATAAATTTAGATATAGAAAATATAAAAATCACTATAATCGGTGGAGGTAAGGTAGCTTATAGAAAGGCTACAAATTTTTTAGATTTTGGGAAAAAGGTAACTGTAATTTCAAAAGAATTTGTTTGTGAATTTGATGAAATAAAAGATAAGATAGAGATGATTTGTGATGAATACAAAGAAAAATATATAGAGGACTCATTTGTAGTAGTAGCATCTACTAATAACAAAGAGATAAATCATGAGATAGGAATCTATTGCAATAAACATGGTAAATTAGTAAATGTTGTAGATGATAAAGAGCTTTCTAATTTTACTGTTCCATCATATGTTAAGCGAGGGGAATTGCTATTAAGTATATCTACAGGTGGAAATAGCCCATCTTTATCGGCGAAAATAAAAAGAGAGCTAGAAGAAAAATATGATGAATCATATGAAGAATATATAGAGCTTTTGGGACTAGCTAGAGCAAAAATAATAAAAGAAAATAAGGATATAAATGAAAGAAGGAAAAAAATAAAAGCCTTAATCGATTTATCAGTAGATGAACTTAAAGAAAAAATTTAATTTATAAAATAAAATTAATTTATTGACAGAATATTAAAAGTTTTATATTATTTTATTATAATATGATTACTTACTAAAATGAAACATGTTAAATTCTATGAAGAAGATAGTAGCATAGGTAGAATTTATAGAGAGTCTGGGATGGTGGAAGCTGGGCAAAGAAACCTATTGTGAAGAGAGCTTTGGAGAATGTTTTTTGAATTAAGTAGAAAAACAGGTAATCTTGCCTTAAAAGAGTAGAGTGGATAAGTTTCTTATCAATGAGAGTGGTAACGCGGTATATTCGTCTCTTGGTTTTTTAGCCGAGAGACTTTTTTAATATACAGAATTTATACGTATTACTTGAGTTAAGAAATTTTATTAATAAGAGTGGTACCGCGGAATTTCGCCTCTTGAATTTATTTCAAGGGGCTTTTTTGATAAAAATTAATAAAAGGGGATTGGAAAGAATATGAGCAAAGTCAAAGTAGGTATAATAGGGGCTACAGGTTATGTTGGTGTAGAATTAATAAGATTATTAAATTCTCACCCACAAGTAGAATTAACTGCAATAGGATCAAATTCCTTTGTAGATAAAAGTATTACAGAAGTTTATCCAAGTGTAGGTATAACAAATGATATGAAATGTATAAAAAATGAAGATGTAATAAAAGAATGTGATTTTATATTTACAGCTTTACCACATGGGGTTAGTGAAAAATTTGTACTGCAAGTAGTTAAAGAGGGGAAAAAAGTTGTTGATTTGGGTGCAGATTTTAGATTAAAAGATGAGAAACTTTTTAATAAATGGTACAACGTATCATTTATAGATAAAAATTTACATGAGCAAGCTGTTTATGGTCTTTGTGAACATTATAAAGACGAAATAAAAAATGCACAAGTAATAGCTAATCCAGGATGTTATGTAACAAGTATATCACTACCTTTGATGCCATTATTAAAAGCAAAATTAATCAAGAAAGAAAATATAATAGCTGACTCAAAATCAGGAGTGACAGGTGCGGGCAGAGGGCTTACACTACTTAGCCATTATCCTGAAATAAACGAAAATATGGTTCCTTATAAAATAGGAAATCACAGACATACTCCAGAAATTGAACAAAACTTAAGTGATGCAGCAGGTGAACCAGTAGAAATAATATTTACACCAATTTTATCACCCATGAATCGAGGAATATTATCTACAATTTATTGTGATAAAGCTGAAGGCGTTACAATAGATACGATACAAAATGAACTAGAAAAATTCTATAGTGATAAACCATTTGTAGACATTTTACCACTTGGTCAAGTTGCAACAGTAAAACACGTCAGATTATCAAATAAATGTGCTATATCAATTCACGAAAATAAATCAAAGATAATCATATGTTCTGCTATAGACAACATGGTTAAAGGTTCAGCAGGGCAAGCAATACAAAATATGAACTTAATGCTTGGTTTTGATGAATGTGAAGGGTTAAGCACAATGGCAACAGCATTTTAAAGGGGGCGATAAATTTGATGGAAATTATTAAAGGTGGTGTGACAGCTGCAAAGGGATTTACTGCATCAGGAATGCATGTAGGTCTTAGAAGAAATGTAGAAAAAAAGGATATCGCACTTATATATTCGGATACTATGTGCAATGCAGCCGCGGTATTTACTCAAAATAAAATTAAAGCTAATCCAATCTATGTTACAAGTAAACACATCCAAGATGGCAATGCACAAGCGATAATAATCAATAGTGCAAATGCAAATACATTCAATGGCAAAGAAGGATTAGAACATGCTTTTAGAATGGCACAGTCAACAGCAGAAGTATTAAATTTAAATCCAGAAGATGTTTTGGTTGCATCAACAGGAGTTATAGGTGAACCATTAAAAATAGATTTGATAGAAGATAATATAGAAAAACTTGCTAGCCAGCTTAGTAAAAGGGGACATATGGCGGCGAGAGAAGGTATTATGACTACTGATATGATTAAAAAAGAAATAACGGTATCAATTGATATAGATGGAAAAAAAGTTGTTGTGGGAGGAATGGCAAAAGGTTCTGGAATGATACACCCCAATATGGGAACTATTCTCGCATTTATAACATCAGACATAGACATAGAACAAAATCTATTACAAGATGCTCTAAGATATGCAACTAATAAAAGTTTTAATAGAATTAGTGTTGATGGCCAAACAAGTACAAATGATATGGCTATAGTTTTGGCTAATGGAAAAGCATGTAATGATAAAATTATCGAAAAAGATAGAAATTATGATACATTTTTACAAGCCTTAGTCTATATATGCACAGAACTTGCAAAATTAGTAGCAAGAGATGGAGAAGGTGCTACTAAGCTAATCGAATGTGTTGTAGAAGGTGCTTTGACAGAAGAAATAGCTGCTAGATTATCAAAAGCTGTTATAACATCAACAATGGTGAAGGCAGCAGTATTCGGCTCTGATGCAAATTGGGGTAGAATTTTATGTGCTATAGGATGTGAGGGTGCTGAATTTGACCCAAATAAAATAGATATAATTTTTGAGAGTAAAAAAGGCTATGTCGAGGTCTGTAAAGATGGAACACCACTTCAATTTAGTGAAAAGAAAGCCAGAAGTATATTAGAAGATGATGAAATAACTATTATAGTAGATCTTCAGATGGGAGATAAAATGGCAAATGCATGGGGATGCGATTTAACATATGAGTATGTTAGAATTAATGGTAGTTATAGAAGTTAATATTTAAAAAATATAAGGTTGAAATGGGGGATAAATAATTATGGGATTTAACGATGATAAAGCAAAAATGTTGATAGAAATGCTTCCATATATAGAAAAGCATAGCGGAAAAACTATGGTAATAAAATATGGTGGCAATGCCATGAAAAATGAAAGACTAAAAGAATCAGTCATGGAAGATATAATTCTTATGAGTTATGTTGGTATTAATATAGTTGTTGTACATGGCGGTGGACCAGAAATAACTAAGATGTTAGATAGATTAAAAATTCAAAGTGAATTTATAAATGGTTTAAGATATACAGATGAAGACACAATGGAAGTAGTCGAAATGGTTCTTGCAGGAAAGGTCAACAAGGAATTAGTTCTAAAAATAAATGAACGAGGGGGAAAAGCTGTTGGACTTTGTGGAATAGATGGAAATATGTTAATTTGTGAACCTACAAAAGAAGATTTAGGATATGTGGGCAAAATCGTTGAAGTAAACCCACAAATAATAAAAGATAATCTAGATGCAGGGTATATTTCTATGGTAGCTACAGTTGGGGCTGATAGAGAAGGAAATATATACAATATTAATGGAGATATAGCAGGTTCTGCAATAGCGGGTGCTCTAAAAGCAGAAAAATATATACTTTTAACAGATGTCCCAGGATTATTAGAAGAGCCATCAATGGATGAAAGTTTAATATCTCATGTATATAAAGAAGATTTACCGATATTATTTGAAAATGGGGTTATAACGGGTGGTATGATTCCAAAGGTAAATAGTTGTATAGAGGCTTTAAATCAAGGGGTCAAAAAAGTTCATATTTTAGATGGAAGAGTAAGACATTCAATAATAACTGAACTATTTACTGATGCAGGTGTGGGGACTTTAATTGATTAAGAAATATTAGTTTTGAAATTCTGGATTAAAGATGCAAAAGAATTATATTAGATAATAAATAATATATTGAAAGAGGGGAATTTTAAATGGAATTAACACAAAATGTGAAAAATATACAAGAAAAATGGGATAAAAATTTTATGCAGACATATGCTCAAATTCCAGTTGTAATAGATAAGGGGCAAGGTGCAACAGTAACAGATATAGATGGAAAAGAATATGTAGATTTTACGAGTGGGATAGGAGTTTCTTCTTTAGGATATGGTCATAAAGGATTGGTAGAGGCAATTCAGTACCAAGCTGCAAAATTATTACACAGCTCTAATATATTTTTTAATCAACCAAATGTAGAAGCTGGAGAAAAATTAGTTAAACTTAGCGGATATGATAAGGTATTTTTCTGTAATTCGGGAACAGAGGCTAACGAAGGTGCTATGAAGATAGCTAGAAAATATAGTGATATAAAATATGAAGGCGACAGAGGCACTATACTTAGTTTGAATAAATCTTTCCATGGTAGAACTATGGCATCATTGATGGCAACTGGTAAAGATGCTTATCATAAATATTTTTATCCATTACCAACTGGTTATAAATACGTAGAAAAAAATGATATAGAGGCATTTAAAGAGGCATTAAAAGATGATACAATATGTGCATTTATTTTTGAGGCTGTTCAAGGAGAAGGTGGAGTATACCCAATAGAAAAAGAATTTATAGAAGAAGCTGTGAAACTTTGCCAAGAAAAAGATATAGTTGTAATATGTGATGAGGTTCAGGCTGGAATGGGTAGAACAGGCAAATTATTTGGATTCCAAGAATTCGACATAAAACCAGACTTAATTACAATGGCAAAAGGATTAGCAGGTGGTATTCCTGTTGGAGCAATATTATCAAACGAAAAATTATCAAATGTTCTAGCTCCAGGTGACCATGGAACGACATTTGGTGGAAATGCATTAGCCATGTCTGCTGCAAATGTTGTTTTAGATGAATTAGCTAAACCAGAATTTTTAGATGATGTAGCTAAAAAAGGAAATTATATAATGGATACAATAAAATCATGGGGATTAGATAAAATTGTAGAAGTTAGAGGTAGAGGGCTAATGATAGGAATTGAAATCAAACAAAGTGCATCAGAAGTAGAAAAAATAGCTGCACAAAAGGGATTATTGATATTAACAGCAGGAGAACATGTAGTAAGATTACTACCTCCACTTGTAATAACAATGGATGAAATAAATAAAGGGCTAGAAATATTAAAACAATGTTTATAATAGATTAAAAAATATTTTAAAAATAAAGGAAGATGTCTTTAATAATTGAATTTATTAGGGACATCTTTTTGTATATTTATAAAATGTTCAAATTTACAGCTAGAAAACATTTTCAATGCTATAATGAAGTTAAAGTTATAATTTTAAGTCAACAAGGGGGGATTTATATGAAATCTTGTAGTAAATGTAATTGTAAGATTGATTTATTAACTAGACTTAAAACATTGGGGAGTGAATGTGTACGTATCAAATGTGAATCATGCGGTACAGTATACGAGGTTGAATCAAAAGGTATAGTAAAAATAATTAATGCTTTATCATTTTTTATGATTTTTTATTTGATTTATTATTTCCTAAATTTTATGGAAATAGATTTGAAAATTAGGATTGGAATAGTATTTTTCTTGGCTGTAGTTTTCTATATATTTTGGAATGCTATAATGTCTTATTTCCTTGAATATAAAGTTATTTTTGAAGGATATAATATAAATAGAAAATCTACTAATAAAGAAGAAAGTATTACAACTATAAACAGAACTAGTCAAGCAAAACAAATTTTAAATGATATTTTAACTAAAAATGGATTTGATGAAAAAAATATAAAGCTAGATATTTTAATTGACTCATTTGAAGAATTTTTAAACAAAAAATTTAATTGTTATGAAGATCAAATAATATATACGATAAGACCAAATGATTTAGTATATAGAGATTTGAGTTGTTGTACTTTAATACGTCAGTTTGTAACAAGAAATGTTAGTGGAGAATTGAATTTAGAACGAATATATATACAAGTTTATTATAACTCTAAAGATCTTATCGATAAGTTATATAATTTACATTTTAATTATACATCAGATAAATTTGATGAGTTTCTAGCAAATGTAAGGGATGAAAATTCTTATTGGGAAGTTTTAAAGTTATATGAACCTGTTAAATATGAAATAACAGAAGAAAAATTATTTTAAGGAGGGGATAAGATGGGAGAACTTTCAAAGCTACCCAATATAGGCAAGGTTATAGAAAGTCAATTAAATGAAGTTGGTATAAATACATATGAAGATTTAAAAGATTATGGTGTTGAAAAAGCATGGTTAAAAATTCAGTCTATAGATAAATCAGCATGTATTCACAGATTGATGGCTTTAGAAGGGGCTATATTGGGAATCAAAAAATCTGAATTGCCTCAAATTAGAAAGGATGAGCTGAAGGAATTTTATAATAAATATAAGAAGTAATTTTGGGGAGTAAAAAAGGGGCAACTTGAAGATGATTAATATAAATCAATTACAGTATTTTGTAATTAGTGCAGAACAGGGTAGTTTAAGTAAAGCAGCAGAAGTTCTATATACAACCCAACCTCATGTCAGCAAAACAATAAAATCATTAGAAGGATATTTAGGAATGGAGCTTTTTGAAAGAACACCAAGGGGTGTAATTCTTTCAAAAGATGGAGAAAGAATCTATGCATATGCAAAAAATATATTAAAAAATGCTGAATTAATAGACCATTCAAAACAAAATAAAGGAGAATCTTTATTTTCGATAGCAACAAATCCAAGTAGCAAGATGTCAGAACTATTTTCACAATTTTATAATGACAAAAAAGATGAGAATATAAAATTTAAGTATATAAAGGGTGGAGTGGAGGATATTATAACAAATAGTGATCACGCTATGGTAAAACTTCTAAAGTTTTCAGAACTATGTAATATAGGCAGTTGCTGGTTTAGAGGGGAATATAAAGATAATTAAATAAAAATGATTCCTATTAAAGGATATGAGAATTATCTTGATTTTGGATATATAAAATGCAAAAGCCAGGAGTTAAATAAATATGGAGAAGAGTTTATTAAATATGTAATGAATATTATAGATGATGGCATATGACTTAATAACACTTTGTTATTAGGTTATATGCCTTTTGTTATATCATGGATATAAATTTTTGATAATACTTCTTATTATGTTGTAATGATATTCTTTATCTAGAATAACATTAAATATAAAGGAGGTTTTATATATGCAAGCAAAGTGCCAAGTTGATATGACTTATGGTGATACTTCTAAACAATTATTTATGTTTACTATTCCTATTTTATTATCTCAAATCTTACAACAATTCTATAATATCGCAGACACAGCAATCATAGGTAGATATATAGGTACAGATGCACTAGCAGCTATAGGCTCCACAGGTCTATTAATATCAGTTATAGTTAACTTTTTTATAGGGCTATCAACAGGTGTAAGTGCAGTTATCGCGAATCAATTTGGGGCTAATGAATATGACAAACTTAAAAAAAGTATATCAACATTACTTGCAGTAAGCGTATTATTGGGAATAGTATTTACAATAGGAAGTCTTATATTTATGAAACCTATTATTAATATACTTCAAACACCTAAAGGTGTATATTCTTTGGCTATAGACTATCTAAAAATATGTTTCTTAGGAATAACATTTCAACTTTTATATAATATCGGAACAGCAATACTAAGAGCTCTCGGCAATACAAAAGACCCGCTATATTTCTTAATATTTTCATGCATATTAAATTTAATATTAGATATTTTATTTATAGTTTATTTTGGCTGGGGTGTAAAAGGGGCAGCAATAGCAACATTAATTTCGCAAATATTAGCTACACTTTTAGTTATGTATAAGATAATGTCTTTGGATGATAATTGTAAACTTAGTTTAAAACAAATCAAAATTTATAGAGGATATACAAAAGATATATTTTTAGTTGGACTACCAGCAGGATTACAGGCAATTTTTATGAGCATTTCATCTTTAATTATTCAATCTAGTATAAATTCGTTTGGTGCAGAGGCTATGGCTGGTATGACTATCTTTGCGAAGGTGGAAGGATTTTTATATTTTCCACTTTTCTCACTTGGGCTAGCTGTAACTGGATTTGTTGGACAGAACTTTGGGGCAAAGGAATATGAAAGAGTAAAGGAAGGAATAAATATAAGTCTGAAGATAAGCGTTTATACTTCTCTTATTTTTATAATTATTTTAAATATATTTGCACCATATATTTTAAGATTGTTCACAAATGATGCAGCAGTTATAAAAGTTGGGCTTGAAAGTATAAGGATTGTATTTCCTTCATATGTTTTATATGCTATGAATCAAATCTATATTGGAAGTTTAAGAGGGATAGAAAAAACATTTGAACCAATGCTCATATCGTTATTTGCTCATTGTATTTTTAGAGTAATATGGTGCTTTGTTTTATTACAATACTTCCACGATATGAAAGTTATTTATAGTAGTTACTCTGTCAGTATAGTCTTAATGTTTGTTCTATATTATACATCTTATAAAAGAAATATCTATAAGAAATATTTTAATAAAAAAGAAGTAATAGATGTAAATTAAATATTATTAAACATTATGGAAAACAGTAGAATAATTAAAAAATAATAGGTATAAAGCGAGGAAAATAAATCATGCTTTATATCTATTATTTTTTTATTTACTTATAACTTCAAGTTAAATAAGCGAAAAAATATATCTAAAACAAAATGATTATATCTAAATTCAACTTTATATAAAACAAAAAAGTAAGATATTAAAAAATAAAAATGAAATAATTTTTTAAAAAATTGCATAATTCTGAAAACTTAACTATAATAAAGATTATATCATATACAGATGTCGACTGAGAAAAAACTTTATTTGAAAGAAATGTATTCAATATACTTAAGGGGGAATTGAGATGAAGGGAAAACAAACTATACAGAATGTTGGATTACCAGAAAAGCAAGGCCTGTATGATCCAAAGTTTGAAAAAGATAATTGTGGTATAGGTTTTATTGCAAATATAAAGGGAGAAAAGTCACATGAAATAGTAGAAAAGGGACTATTAATTTTAAAAAATTTATCTCATAGAGGGGCAACTGGATGTGATGAAACTACTGGAGATGGAGCCGGTATAATGATTCAAATACCGCATGAATTTTTTAAAAAGAAATGTAGGGAAAATAAAATTGATTTACCACAAGAGGGAAAATATGCAGTAGGTATGGTATTTTTACCTCGTGAATCTGATGAAGATTTAGAATGTGAAGGTATTTTTGAAACAATTTTGAGAAAAGAAAAATTAAAACTTTTAGGCTGGAGAGATGTTGAGGTTGACCGAAATGCAATTGGAGAGATCGCAAAAGGTAGTGAACCTTTAATAAAACAAGTATTTATAGATAAGGAAGATTATACGACTGAAGAATTTGAGAGAAAATTATTCATAGTTAGAAAAAAAGCTGAGAAAGAAGTTAGAAACTCTAAAATGCCATAATAAAGGATATTTTTATATACCGAGTTTATCTAGCAGAACAATAATTTATAAAGGATTACTTTTGGCTAGACAGATAGGAAGTTTTTATAAAGATTTAGAAGATAAAGATTTTAAGTCAGCATTAGCTTTAATACATCAACGTTATTCAACAAATACATTTCCTACTTGGGATTTGGCACAGCCTTTTAGATATTTGGCTCATAATGGTGAGATAAACACTATTATGGGAAATAGAAATTGGATGAATGCTAGAGAAGGTGTACTAAAATCAGATAAATTTAAAGATGGTTTAGAAGAATTGTTCCCAATTTTAACGCCAAATTGCTCAGATTCTGCAACATTAGATAATGCATTTGAGCTTTTGATATCAACAGGAAAATCTTTGACTGAGGCAATGACTATGCTCATTCCACAAGCATGGAATAACAATGAATTAATGGACAAAAAAGAAAAGGCATATTATAACTACCATGCTACGATAATGGAACCATGGGATGGACCAGCAGCAATAGCTTTTACAAATGGGGTACAATTAGGAGCAATGTTAGATAGAAATGGACTTAGACCATCAAGATATACAATAACGAAAGATGGATTTGTTATATTAGCATCAGAAACTGGTGTATTAGAAACAGAACCATCAAACGTTGAATATAGTGGTCGCTTAGAGCCAGGTAAAATATTTATGCTTGATTTGGAACAAGGAAGAATAATTCCAGATGATGAAATTAAAAAAGGATTATTTGAATCATATGATTATGAGGATTGGCTTAAACGCAATAAAATAACTATGGATATGATTGCAAAACCATCATATCTACCAAAAGGTGATGAGGATACTTTATTACAAAGACAGCAAGCATTTGGATACACTTATGAAGATATAAAAATAGTTTTAGCACAAATGGCTAAGGATGGAAGTGAACCACAAGGTTCTATGGGAGATGATACACCTCTTGCGGTTTTATCAAAAAGACCACAACTACTTTATAACTACTTTAAACAATTATTCGCACAAGTGACAAATCCACCAATAGACCCAATAAGAGAAGAATCTATAATGAGTTTAGTTACAATTGTTGGGCAAAAAGCAAACTTACTCGATAATGATAAAAAAGATTATAAATTTATACAATTAGATAGTCCAATATTGTCTGATGTAGATTTAGAAAAAATAAGCAAGATAAACAACCAAAGCTTAAGAGCTGTAAAAATACCAATGCTATTTAGATCACCTGGTACAGGTAAAGATTTGGTCGAGGCATTAGATTTATTATGTCAAAGGGCAAAAGACGCAATAATAGAAGGATATAATGTAATAATTTTATCAGACAGAAATATAAACAAACAACAAGCACCTATCCCAGCATTATTAGCAACTAGTGCTTTACAACATTATCTAATAAAAAATAAGCTGAGAACTAATGTAAATATAATTTTGGAAACTGGAGAAGCCAAAGAAGTTATGCATTTTGCATTATTAATAGGATATGGTGCTACAGCAATCAACCCTTACCTAGCTTATGAAACTATAGAACAACTAGCAAAGAAAGAATTATACGTTGGTCATAAATCATCAGAACAATTAAAAGAAAATTATAATAAAGCTATTTGTCATGGATTATTAAAGATAATATCAAAGATGGGAATATCTACAATCCAAAGTTATAGAAGTGCACAAATATTTGAATGTATTGGCATTAATAGTGATGTTGTAAATAAATATTTTACAGGAACACCAACAAGGATTGAAGGAATAGGACTTGATATAATTGCAAAAGAAACTTTAGAAAGACACAATATTGCATATAACAAATTAAGAAATCCAATAGATACACTAGAACTCGGTGGAAAATATAATTATAGAAGAAATGAAGAAAAACATATGTTTAATCCTTATACAATAACTACCTTACAAAAAAGTGTTAGAGAAAATAATTATAAATTATTCAAGGATTTTTCAAAGGCTATAGATAACCAAGCTGAAGAGTTATGTACTATACGTGGATTGCTTAAATTTAAGGATTCAGAAAGCATCTCTTTAGATGAAGTTGAACCAGTATCAGAAATTGTTAAGCGATTTGTAAGTGGAGCAATGAGTTTTGGTTCACTTAGTAAAGAAGCTCATGAAACACTAGCAACAGCAATGAATACATTAGGTGGACGTTCAAATACTGGTGAAGGTGGGGAGGATTCTAACAGATTTAAAACTATAACTATGAGTGCAACAAAACAAGTTGCATCAGGACGATTTGGTGTTACAACAGAGTACTTAGTAAATGCTAAAGAAATACAGATAAAAATGGCTCAAGGTGCAAAACCTGGAGAAGGTGGTAGACTTCCAGGTAAAAAAGTAAATGAGAAAATAGGGAAAGTACGCCATGCAATACCCGGAATAGATTTAATATCACCACCGCCACATCATGATATATATTCAATAGAAGATTTGGAACAGTTAATTCATGATTTGAAAAGTGTAAACCCACAAGCTAATATATCAGTAAAATTAGTCTCAGAAGTTGGTGTTGGAACAGTTGCAGCAGGTGTTGCAAAGGCAAAAGCAGATATCATATTAATATCAGGATATGATGGAGGTACAGGCGCAGCGCCTTACACATCAATAAGATATACGGGTGGACCTTGGGAATTAGGTCTTTCAGAAGCTCATCAAGTCCTTCTTATGAACAACTTAAGAAGTAGGGTAACATTACAAACAGATGGACAGATGAGAACTGGAAAAGATGTTGTAGTTGCAGCATTATTAGGTGCCGAAGAATTTGGATTTGCTACAACACCACTTGTAGTTATGGGATGTATGATGATGAGAAAATGTCACTCAAATACATGTCCAATGGGAGTTGCAACACAAAATCCAGAATTAAGAAAAAAATTTAAAGGTAAGGTAGAACATCTTATAAATTATTTTACATTCGTTGCGACAGAGGTAAGAGAAATCATGGCACAGCTTGGATTTAGAACTATGGATGAAATGATAGGTAGGGTCGATAAATTAGAAATAAATGAGCTTTTAACAAACGAGAAAACTAAAAATCTAGATTTTTCTTCAATACTTTATAGACCTAATCTACCAGAGAGAATAGTTGGTAGAAAGATAATGGAGCAAGACCATGGAATAGATAGTGCATATGATTTAAAATTAATTGAATTTGCTAAAGTCAGTTTAGAAAATAAAACTAAAGTAACTGGTGATTTTAAAATAAAAAACATAAATCGTACAGTTGGAACTATGTTGAGTGGCGAAATCGCAAAATGCTATGGAGCAGAGGGGTTACCTGACGATACAATAACTTTAAACTTAACTGGAAGTACAGGTCAGAGTTTTATGGCTTTTGGAATGAAAGGAATAACAATTAATTTGACAGGTGAATGCAATGATTATGTTGGAAAGGGACTTTCAGGAGCTAAGATAAAAGTTAAACTTCCTAAAGAATGTACTGTAAAATCAGATAAAAATATAATTGTAGGCAATACAGTTTTATATGGAGCAACTAGTGGTGAATTTTATGCTAACGGAAAAGCAGGTGAAAGATTTGCAGTTAGAAATTCTGGTGCAACAGCAGTTGTAGAAGGCGTAGGAGATCATGGATGTGAATATATGACAGGAGGAACAGTAGTTATATTAGGAGATATAGGTAGAAACTTTGCCGCTGGTATGAGTGGAGGAAAAGTGTTCGTATATGATCCAAAGCATTCACTAAATACAAAATTAAATCCAGGAGTACTAGACACTTCAGATATTGAAAACATAATAGATACTGAGGATGAAGAATTACTAAAATATTTAATTGAAAGACATTTTGAATATACTCAAAGTAAAAAATCAAAAATGATACTCGATAATTGGAATAAAGAAAAATTAAATATTTTAAGAGTTATACCTAAAGTATATAAAAAATTAATAAGTGAATATCAAGTAGTATAAGGAGGGCAAATATGGGAAAAGAAACTGGTTTTATAGAGTATGAACGTGAGAATCAGACTAAACGTCCAGTAAAGGAGCGTATAAAAGACTTTAATCAGATATATATACCAATGAATTATGAAAAAGTAAGAATACAGGCAGCTAGATGCATGGACTGTGGAGTACCATTTTGCACATCTGAATATGGATGTCCACTTGGAAATGCTGCACCAGAAATTAATGATTTAGTATATAGAGGACAATGGAAAGAGGCACTAGATAGATTACTTCAAACAAATAATTTCCCTGAATTTACAGGGACTGTCTGTCCAGGTTTATGTGAAAAGGCATGTGTGTTAGGAGCTATAAAAGAGCCTGTTGGATGCAAAAATATGGAGCTTAGTATAATTAATAAAGCTTTTGAAGAAGGGTGGATAACTGCAAAACCACCACTAATAAGAATAGGAAAAAGTGTTGCGATAATTGGTTCGGGTCCTGCAGGTCTTGCCTGTGCAGACCAATTAAACAAAGCAGGATATGATGTAACTGTATTTGAAAGAGATGATGTTATAGGTGGACTCTTAGTATATGGAATTCCAGACTTTAAGCTAGAAAAATGGGTTGTAGATAGAAGGATTGATTTATTAAAACAAGAGGGAATAAAGTTTAAAACAAATATATGGGTAGGAAGAGACTATCCAGCTAGAATATTAAAAAAAGAGTACGATATAATTGTTTTAACTGGTGGAGCAACTCAAGCAAGAGATTTACCTATACCGGGACGTTCTTTAAAAGGTCTTCATTTTGCTGTTGATTATTTAAAACAACAAAATAAGAGAAATCGAGGACTAGACGTTGATGAGGAAGAAATTATAGCTACTGACAAGAACGTAATTGTAATTGGTGGTGGAGATACAGCTAATGACTGTGTTGGAACAGCGATAAGACAAGGGGCGAAAAATGTATATCAACTCCAAAGATCATCAGAGAGCGAAAGGGACTTAAAAGGTGCTAGTTTCTGGGGAAAAATTTATGCAATGACTAAGAATCCAGTATTTGAAGAAGGTGGAATAAGGGAGTATTCTGTAAAACCTACAGCATTTAGTGGCGAAGGAGGAATAGTTCATAAACTACATGCAGTTAAATTAGATGAAAATAGAAAAGAAATACCTGATTCAGATTTCGAAATTGAATGTGATTTAGCATTATTTGCATTAGGATTTTTACATCCAGAACATGAGACTTTATTACATGATTTAGGTGTAGAACTTGATGAAAGAGGTAATGTAGCTACTGATAAATTTAGAAGAACTTCTGTTAAAGGTATATACGCAGCAGGTGATATGAGAAGTGGTCAATCATTAGTATGCAAATCAATTGCTGATGGAAGAAAAGTAGCAAAAACAATTGATTTAGATATTATGGGGCAAACAAATTTAAGATAAATTAAAAAATGCTATGAGTGATTCTTATTACTTATAGCATTTTTTGTATGCTTTTAAAACCCCAAAATTCATAAAAATCTAATATAATTATAATATGATTAGAAATAAAGTATTTCTTTATACAGGGGAGGATAAAATATGAGAGATTTCATTATTTCAACGGATTCTACAGCAGATTTACCAACAAAATACTTAGAAGAAAATAATATAGTAGTGCATCCTCTATATTATATAGTAGACAGAAAAGAATATATCCCAGGCGTAGATGATATGCCGGTGAAGGATTTTTATCAAGCATTAAGAGATGGCAAAATGCCTACAACAAGTGCATCAAATCCAATAAATATAATTTCTAGATTTCAAAAGGAAATAAATGAAGAACATGATATACTTCACCTAAGTTTTTCATCTGGTTTAAGTTCTAGCTATAATAATGCACAAATGTGTGCAGAAAAAATAATGGAAGAGGAGCCAGAATCTAAGATAATAGTAGTTGATACACTATCAGGTACAGTTGGTCAGGGAATATTACTTATGCATGCTGTAGATATGAAAAAACAAGGAAAAACTATAGAAGAAATTGCTAAGTGGTTAAATGATAATAAAAAGCATGTAATACATGAATTTACAGTTTCTGATTTAAATCATTTATATCGAGGGGGACGACTTTCAAAAGCGAGTGCAGTTTTAGGAACAATGCTAAATATACAACCTATACTGCATATGGATGATAAAGGTGGATTAGCAGCTATAGGAAAGGTTAGAGGACGAAAAAAAGCACTACATACATTAGTTGATAATATAGAAAAAAAATCAGATGTAACAAATTTAAAACAGGTATTTATATCTCATGGAGATTGCATTGAAGATGCCGAATATGTAGCAGAAAAAATAAAACAAAAATATGGAGTAGATGATTTTCTAATATCAGATATATGTCCAACTATAGGAGCTCATACAGCACAAGGGGCAGTAGTTGTGGCTTATTTAGGAAATAATAGAGAAGAATAAATAAAAAAGAAGATAGCAAATATTTTTTGTTATCTTCTTTTTTAAATTTGAAAAATTATATTTTTAGTTTAGTAATTTCTTTAATTCATCTACACGACTTTGAGAACCAACAGCAACCATATTATTTATAAATATAACATCTTTAATTTCATGTTCTTTTATAAAATCATTAAGATTACCATTAAAATATCTTGGGTCTATTACATAAACCTCTGAATAATTTTGAGTTAATAAAGGAGCAAATGCATTACCATAAGATTCTTTTATAACAACAACCTTTTTACTACTATCAACATCAGGATTTTTGATTATAGTAAGAGGATTATCACCATGAAGGAAAGTACCATATGCATTTGAACCTGTAGAGTAATCTGAATAAGGAGACGCCTCAAAGCTCTTTGTCAATGAACTATTTTCGTAAATTGTTGCAGTTAAATCAGCACCAACAGATCGATATTCAACTACATCCGGGTCATCAGCTAATTTTTGGTCTTTAGAAGCAGAGTAGTAAGTACCTAAGAATCCTTCAACTTTTTTCAAAGGATAATCTTTTAACTTAAATGGTTTTAAGTCAGCTGCTTCACAATATTTAGTATAAGCATAATATGCACCAAGTTGTGTCCAGTGATGATCCGATTTAAAGTAGATATATTCTGTTTTATGTTTTTTTAGAATAGAATAAGCATCTACTGGAGTTACATTATTACCTATTTTGCTATTAACTAAGTCAATTGCTGGTTTTTCTTTTGCAGATAAGTTTTGATACTTAGATGGTAATGCAAACTCAACATGTGTAGGAACTAAAATATTATACACATTTGCACCTTTTAAAGTATCACCAAATTTCTTAATTGTTTCTGCGTAATCATTGATAGTCGGTTCATTAAATCCGTACGCTTCACAAACTATGTTGTCGATACTTAATAAAGTACCGATTTGTTCAACATTTTTATACATATCTTTGTCTGAATCACTATCATCATCTTTAGCAGTTGCACTTTGGTTAGTAGCATTATTAGATACAACTGTCATTTTTATTTCACTTTCAACTCCTTTAAGACCGTCTATAGAATCTGATAAAGCAAGGAATTGATCTCTATGTACAAAGTTATCTTTGTAAAATTCATCTATTTTTGAGAAGTATGTACCGCTAAGTAAATCTTCTGATGTCATTTCTGATATCTTAGGAAAACTTGCTAGTTTTCTTTTTTCTTGTTGAGATACACCACCATTAGTTGTAAAGAACATAGATACAAAGAAGAACATCATAATTAAGCCGCACACACCAATATTTAGATAATCACTAAGTTTTGGTTTTCTTGTAGTGTTACTATTTTTTAAATTATCATATTTTTTTGCTGTATTATTCATGTTATACCCCCTAGAATCTATAATATAAGAATGGATTATAGCTTTCTCCAACTAACATAGATATTATACAGAATATTAATGATACATTAAAAATGATTTGTACAAAATCTAAATTACCATTTACTACTTTATTGTCATTTAACTTCTGGAATAACATTTTTGGAACAGGAGTAGATGCAATTATGCAAAGAACTACAAATGTTACATTACTCATAAATGTTATCGGAAGTGTATCAGAGTAAAGTGGGTTATTATTTAAACCTACTAATGCTTTTAAGAAAGTTCCAAGACTATTTAAGTCGACATAGTAGAATATTGCCCAACCTACCATTATTACAATCATTGCAAAGAACCATTGAATAACTTGTGGTAATTTTTTTGTAAATTTGAAGAATACTTTTTTCTCTAAGTAAATTATTGTACCAAAGTATAATCCCCATATTATAAAGTTCCAACTAGCTCCATGCCAGAACCCTGTTAAGAACCAAACAACAAATATATTTAATAATTGTCTTTTACGGTTACCCCCAAGAGGTATATATACATAATCTCTGAAGAATGAACCTAAAGACATATGCCATCTTCTCCAAAATTCAGTAGCAGATTTTGATATGTATGGATAATTGAAGTTTTCACAGTATGTAAATCCAAATATTTTACCAAGACCAATCGCCATATCTGAATATCCTGAGAAGTCAAAGTATATTTGAATAGTGTACATGAAAAGTCCGAACCAAGCATCTAATACACCCATTGAAGCTAACTTGCCGTCCAAGAAAGTTGAAACTAATGTAGCAGCTGTATTAGCTATTATAACTTTTTTAGCTAAACCTACTATAAATCTGTTTATACCTTGAGATATATTTACAATACTAACTTCCCTATGATCAATTTCTCTTTCTATATCGATATATCTAACAATAGGCCCCGCAATTAATTGTGGATATAAAGATACATACATTAAGAATTTTGCAAAACTCTTTTGAGAATCAACTCTATTACAATACACATCTATAACATAAGATACTATTTGGAATGTATAGAATGAGATTCCTATTGGTAAAGAGATTTGAGGGACAGGTAAATTTAAATGAAGTAAGTAATTGATATTGCTTACGAAGAAACCTGCATATTTAAATATCCCTAATAAACCAAGATTAATTATTAATGAAATAATCAAATATAATTTTTTCTGCTGTTTAGTCTCGCTTTTATCTATTGAAATAGCAAAGATATAACCTATAAATGAACTAAATATCAATAAAGCTACACATATAGGTTCTCCCCAAGCATAGAATAACAGTGAAAAAACTATAAGTATAATATTTTTTGTTTTTAAATTTCTAGATAGAAAATAACATATTATGTTTGCTGGTAAAAAAGCAAACATAAATAATAAATTTGAAAATACTATTTTAATCACCCTCCCAATTTATAAAATACTTTAATTGCCTTATTAGGCAATATATACCAGCATATTATAACATAAGTTGAGGTTTTACGACAGAGTTTTATGTCTTATTTTACCATTAGTTGCAGTGAGGAAAAGTCTATAAAAATAATGAAATTTCAACATTATTAGATGTGGATTGAGGAAAATGATGAATAAGATATGTTAAAAAAATATAACATTAGCTATTTTTATAACGGAATACATAAGTGATAGGTGATATAATTTACAATATATGGTTATAAAACTCGATATATTATAATTACAGATGAATTTGGTAATTATACAAAATAATATAAAAATAAGTAAATAGGGGAAAGTAAAAGGAGAAACAGATGGATATATTAGAAAATTTAAGGGAACAAGACATAAGAGAATCATTAATAAAAGATATTGAATATTTTAGAAAAGAATATGATGTAAAAGATGAATTAAAAGAGAGGGTTACAAAATCACCAGCATTTTTCATAGGAAAAGATATCTTAGAGATGTGCATAACAGGGATTTTGGAAGAGGAAAATATATTATTATCAGGGCCAAAGGCAACCGGTAAAAATTTATTATCTGATAATCTATCAGAGATATTTGGAAGACCACAATGGAATACTTCATTTCATATAAATACAGATAGTGCATCTTTAATAGGTACAGATACTTTTATAGATAATGAAGTTAAACTTAGACGTGGGTCAGTATATGAATGTGCAGTGAATGGAGGGTTTGGAATATTTGATGAGATAAATATGGCTAAAAATGATGCAATTGTAGTACTTCACTCAGCACTTGATTATAGAAGAGTTATAGATGTTCCAGGATATGAAAGAATAAATCTACACCCAGCAACTCGATTTATAGGAACAATGAATTATGAATATGCTGGAACAAAAGAATTAAATGAAGCATTAGTTTCAAGATTTTTAGTAATTGATATGCCGGCAGTAGACGAAGAAAAATTAAAAATGATATTAAAAAGAGAATTCCCTAGTGTAGATGATGAAAAACTATATCAATTTATAGGAATATTCTTAGACTTACAATTAAAAGCAGAAAATGGAGAAATATCAACAAAAGCAATAGATTTAAGAGGAATGATAGGTGCATTAAAAACTATAAAAAGAGGACTAAAACCGACTCTAGCAATTAATATGGGGATTACAGGAAAGACTTTTGATATTTATGAAAAGGAAATGGTATCAGACATTATAAGAACTAGAATTCCAGAAGGATGGGAAAGTCATGATATATTCCCAAATGATTAGTTTATGCAGATTGAAAATGCTTAAATATTAATTAAAAGGGTGATGAATATGACAAATAGTTTAAAATGGATATTTAATGAATATGAGTTTGATAATAGGGTTAATAATTTAGCTTGGACAGTCGCAGGAAAGTATGATGAAGATATTGATATATCAGAAAAAGATTATACTTCAAAAGATGCATCTATGTATTATGCGATAATTGCAGGCGCAATGAGAAAATATATAGATTGGGAGACTGTTAAGAAATACTTAGTTAATAGAATGAAATCTGGATATAACAAAGACATCTTATGTACAATTATTCAAATAGTATTAAATGATATTGTAGAGAAAAAAGTTATAGAAGAAAGACCAGGAGTAATTGATATTAGAAATAAAGCGTATGATGACATCTTAAAAAGTTATTCCAAAATACATAAAGAAGATATTTTAAAATTATTAAAATATACATATGTCCTTCAACGAATGGATAGACATCCAGTTATGGATAGATTAGTTAGAAAAATACTTAGAGAAATTAATAATATTGATGTACATGGAGATATAATGGAAATCTTGAAAAAGGTAGATGAAATATATCTCACATATTTTCAATATATACTAGATAGCCAAAATCAAAATGTAGAATTTGTAGAAGATAATATAAAAAATGTAGAAGTAGATTTTGATACATTTGCAGATTTTATGTTAGAAGAATTATATGATGACCAAGAGGTAGAAAATGTTGAAACAGAGATTAATAACTTTACTGGCGGTATGTTGGTAGATGGTTTAGGCGACGAAAAAGAAGATATAAATTTAGAATCTACACCACATAGAGTATTATATGTAAATGAAGAAATGCTAAATAAGATATATAAAAGAGTAGAATACTATTATGGAAAATCATACTTAAATGAAGGCGATAGAAGAAAAATAGAATCTAGAAATTGTAGAAATGTTCATGAAGGATGCAGACTTCATTTTACTGATGGAGTTTTGAGATCACATTGTGAAAATGCGTTCCAATTAAAATATGTAACTAGACAAAAGGATAATAACTTATTTGAATTTCAATATAAAATGAAGGTATATAGAAGACAAATAAATAAGCTTAGAGAATGTTTTTCTAGATTATTAATAGAAGAAAGTTCGTCTGATAGACTTTATTCTGATTGCGGAACAATATATGCAAATAAAGCGTGGAGAATAGGACGAAGTAGTAATAACAAGATATTTTATAAAGATGTAGACAATGGAAAAGGAAGATATGTTATAGATATACTACTCGATTCAAGTGGTTCACAAACATCAAAACAATTTATGGTTGCGATACAAGCATATATATTATCTGCTGCACTTACACTCGCTGGGATTCCAAACAGAGTTATGGGGTTTCAAAGTTTTCTTGATTATACAATATTAAAACGATTTAGGGATTATAACGATAATGTCAGAAAGTGTGAGGATATATTTGAATATTACTGTTCTGGAAATAATCGAGATGGTCTTGCGATAAAAGCAACTTGTGATGGACTATTAGAAAGAGAAGAAGAAAATAAAATTTTAATTGTACTTAGTGACGGTAAACCAAACGATGTAAAAATAGGTAAAGACAGTTCAAGAAGTATAAGAGGAGAAATGTCTTATAAAGGTATAGTAGGAATTAAAGATACTGCTATGGAAGTTAGAAAAGCTAGAAAAAGAGGAATAATGGTATTAGGAGTTTTTACAGGAAAAGAAATTGACCTAGAGGCAGAAAAGAAAATCTATGGAAAAGACTTTATTTATATAAAAGATATACAGAGATTTTCAGATATTGTATCTACCTATTTGAAAAAGGTAATAATTAACTAGATAACTAAACGGAATTAATAAATTAAAAAAGACTTTATAAGCTATATCAAAAATATAAAATCGTAATTAGAATTAAAAAACAACATATTATATAGTTAAACTTACATAATCATATAATTACAATGTAATATTAATTTAAAATATAAAAAGATTATAGACTATAACAAATTGGAATTGTGAAAACCATCACATTTTGTCTGTTTATGCTATACTTTAAATATATTCTCAAGATGGAATATGTTGGTATTAAAATTAAAATTTTTTAGGTTCTACATTAGATTAATAGGGAAAGAGGTGTAAATCCTCTACAGCCCCCGCTACTGTAATGTTGACGATTCCCTCAGTTACCACTGTGATCTAAAATCATGGGAAGGGAGGGATAGAATGAGACTAAGTCAGGAAACCTGCCTAATAAATAAAAGAATTTCTCCGGGGTTGGAGATAATATCTTAATTAAGGAATAATTTTTAAACTTATTTAAGGATATTGCCTAACTCAGAGTAGTTAGGTTTTTTATTTTTAGAATTATTATTTAAATAATGGGAGTTATAGACAAAATTTATTATCATAAATAAGATATTATCAGTTCTTAATACACAACATTTTCAAATATATTATTTTTAAGGGGTAGGTAAATGAGATTACAAAAGACTAATGTGAAATGGTGTATGTTAGCAGCATTTATGCTAGTATTAGCTCCGACAGTTTCAGGCGCTATGCATATTATGGAAGGATTCTTACCAGTAAAATGGGCAGTAATTTGGTATGTACTATTTATACCATTCTTTGTTGTAGGTTTAAAAAATATAACAAAAGTAGTAAAAGAACATCCAAAGAAAAAATTATTGCTAGCTTTATGTGGTGCATTTGTATTTGTGCTTTCAGCATTAAAAATACCTTCTGTAACAGGAAGTTGCTCACATCCAACAGGGGTAGGACTAGCATCAATATTATTTGGACCTAGCGTAACAGTTGTATTAGGAACAATAGTGTTATTATTCCAAGCGTTATTATTAGCTCATGGGGGAATAACAACTTTAGGCGCAAATGCATTTTCAATGGCGATATTTGGGCCAATCATATCATATTTAATTTGGAAATTATGCAAAGATAAAATCAATAAAAATGTTGCAGTATTTTTAGCAGCATCAATAGGAGATTTAGCTACATATACTTTAACTTCATTACAATTAGGGTTAGCATTCCCTGATCCAGTTGGTGGATTTGCAGTATCTGCTATTAAATTCTTAGGAATATTCTTTATAACTCAAATTCCAATAGCAATAGCAGAAGGGTTATTAACAACTATAATCTATAACTTTATAACTGAAAATGAAGATAAGGAGGTACTAGCATAATGACAACTCATGAAACAAAATCAAAAAAAGGTAATAGTACAAAATTAAATATAATACTATTACTATTAGTATTAGCTATAATAGTAGTGCCTCAAGTAATACAAAGTGATGCAGAATTTGGTGGAGCAGATGGTGAAGCTGAAGCAGCTATCACAGAAATAAATCCAGATTATCAACCATGGTTTAGCAGTTTCTTTGAACCAGCTAGTGGAGAAATCGAAAGTTTACTATTCGCATCTCAAGCAGCACTAGGTGCTGGTATAGTTGGTTACTACATAGGAGCTACTAGAACTAAACATAAAATGAGGGAAGAAAAATAATTTATAATACATTTAGTTTAAGGTATTAGTGAATTCAAATAAATTTAGAAAGAAGATAAATTAATGATAATAGATGATTATGCTTATAAGAATAAATTATTTAAGGTTAACCCTAATATAAAATTTAGTGTAGGTATGTTATTTTTAATAATATCATTAATTAGTCCTTACAACATATTATCAGTATTGATAATATTAGGTATGAGTATTACAATAGTTGGAATTGCCAAAATAGAGGTAAAAGACTATATACATTTTATAAAAATACCATTTGCATTTTTATTAATAAGTATAATTATGATTTTAATAAACTTTTCAACTGATAAATCGATTTTACTTCATTATATAAAAGTGGGAAATTTATATATAGGTGTTTCTAATACATCTATAGACACATCTATACATTTGTTTTTCAGGGCATTGTCTTGTTTAACATGCATATATTTTATAATGTTGACAACACCTTTTAATCAACTTATATTTATATTCAAAAAATTACACTTGCCAGATGTAGTTTTAGAGATATCAATGCTTATGTATAGATTCATATTTATATTTATGGAGGAAGTATTAGATATAAGAACTTCCCAAGAACTTCGCTTTGGATATATAAATTTAAAAAATGGATACCATTCATTTGGGCTTTTAGTAAATATGTTATTCAAGCGAATGATGATAAGATATGATGAAATGAGTATAGCCTTAGATATGAAATTATTTGATGGTACATTCCATATAGTAGGGGATAGTAAAGATGTTTAAAATAAATAATTTAACATATCAATATGATAAAACAAGAAAAGCACTCGACAATGTAAGTATGGACTTTAATAAAGGTGACATTATCGGAATCATTGGATCTAATGGTTCTGGCAAATCAACTTTATTTAATAACCTTATGGGGATATTAAAATCTACAGAAGGAGAAATACTCTATAATGGAGAACAAATAAAGTATGATAAGAAAAGCTTATATAATCTAAGAAAGGAAGTTGGAATAGTATTTCAAGATCCTGAAAAGCAGATATTTTACTCAATGGTTTATGATGATATAGCTTTTGCACTTAGAAATATAGGTATGGATGAAAAAACAATAAAAGATAGAATCCATACTGCTTTAGAAGCAGTCAATGGTTTACAATTTATAGATAGACCAGTTCATAATTTGAGCTTTGGTCAAAAGAAAAGAGTTGCAATAGCATCCGTAGTAGCTATGGAAAATAAATTAGTATTATTAGATGAACCTACAGCAGGTTTGGATCCAATAAGTACTAGAGCTATTGTAGATATAATAAAAGGTCTTAATGATAGAGGTGTAAAAATCATAATATCAAGTCATGATATGAATTTAATTTATGAAATATGTGACTATGTATATGTACTGAATCAAGGAGTTTTAATAAATGAAGGTACAAGAGCTGAAGTTTTCGTAAATGAAGAAAAAATAAACGAAGCAGGACTTGAGTTACCTTGGCTTGTAAAACTTCACAAAAATATGGGATTACCTCTATTTCCAAAAGAAGAAGACCTATACAGCTTTTGGAATAAACAAGCACAGAAGACTGTATAAATGAGAACGCCCTCAACCTATTTTATGACAAAATAGTTTGAAAATAAAATAACCCTTAACCTATAATAGGTACCCCAGGATTACTCCAAAAATCTCTGGGGATTTTTTTTATACTTTTCTAGATAAGCTATACTTTGTATAACTTTAATAATGTATATAATAATGATAAAGGTATTTTCAGAAGGACTAAAATATGCTCCAAAATTAAATGCACATATATCTTATAATAAAGATACAAAAGAAGGTGAAATAAGAACTATAGAAAATATAAATGTAAATATGCCTTGGATTTTACCAAGTGGAAAAATGATGACAATAACTATATCTAATATTGGTTCAACATATAGAGAACAAAGGGGAACAATTTCAATGTTAGATATTATTCCACCACAGGTTTGTGTGATTGGATTTGTTGCAATTCAAGAAAAGCCGGGAGTATATACAAATGAACAAGGAGAAAAAACTATTGGAATTAGAAAAATACTTCCAATATGTATTGCATTTGATCACAGAGCATTAGATTTTGGAGAGGTTATACCATTTATAAAAAAACTAGATAGCATATTTGAAAATCCAGATATAATAGGCGAATTGTAATGAAAATTTAAAGTAAAAGGGGGTGTCATACTAAGAAATAGAGCGATGCCCTTTTTGTTAAAAAAAATAAATCCCAAGTTCAAAAGATCTTGGAATTTTTTGTATAATAATTGTATGGCCAAACACAATACTATACAAGTAGATTATACTATTTCAAAAAATAATTATCAATTAAAATCATTATTAAATATTGATTCTTTAATACCAAAAGATGATTCTGTGAGGTGTTGTTAAGTCAAATTATAGAGGAGATGAATTTAGAAAAATTATATCAGACTTATTCTCGTATTCGAGGAAATTCAGCAACCCCAAGACAACTTTTGAAAATTGTAATATACGCAAATATGAATAATATATCCTCATTTATATTAAAATGTGAAAATGATTTTGGAATCAAAGTAATTTACAAAAATAAGATTAAAAAGTATCATTTGAAAAAACTCTTAAAAAAGCTTAAACGCTTATCAATTAAATAAAATATAGTTTTTGTCCATGATAAAGGAAGAAGGAAATTACTTATTCAAAAACAGATAAAAGCAACATCTTCTTTTTACTTTAAGGTTATGCGGCCTCTAATTCTTTTTTAGCAAACATATTATCATACATATATTCTTTTCTGTATTTATAAATATAAATTAAAGATATAAGTAAAGTAACTATTTCTGCAAAAGGAACTACCATCCATACTCCATTTACTCCGAAGAAGTTAGGGAATATAATCATTCCAACTATAAATAATATAAATGTTCTAAGTGATGATATAATAGCAGACACTTTCCCATTAGAAAATGCAGTAAACATTCCAGATGCAAATATATTTATACCATTAGATAAAAAACCAAATGAGAATATCATAAAAGCATTTTTTGTAATACCGAATAAAGAGCTTTCTTTTGGTGTAAATATAGTTATAAGAATATCAGCATTTTGTCTAGATAAAACAAATGTAAATACTGCGAATACAGAAATTATAACTAAACTATACTTTATAATATTCTTTAACTGATTTTCATTTCTACTTCCATAATTAAAACTTATTCTAGGTTGCACACCAGAAGTGAATCCCATATAAGCTGAGTTTAACAATAATTGTATATATAAAATTATAGTTATTGATGCGACACCATCTTCACCTAATAATTTAATTAAAACTATATTATATACAAATGTTGTAATACAGTTTGATATTTGTGTAATCATTTCTGAGTAACCGTTGGAACAACAGTTAGCTATTATATCAAATGTCAATTTTGGTTTAACACAATGTAGAGTATGGTTTTTATTTAAGAAATAGAAAACTCCTATAAATGAAGGAATTGCATATCCAATACAAGTTGCAATAGCAGCTCCTCTTATACCCATATTTAATTTAACTATAAATATATAGTCTAAAATTATATTTACTATACCACCTAATAAACTACTGAATAATCCAAGTTGTGCAGCCCCTGCTGTAACAAGGAAATAATCAAAAAAGAATTTTAATATTATAAATGGTGTAAATAATATCATGAAAAGTAAGTATTCCTTACAATAAAAATATAATGCATCAGTTGAACCAAGAATATAAATTATTTGTTTCATAAAAATAATCGTTATAACTTCGATAACGATACCGATTATTAATGCACTAATAGTGATTAATGTGAAATTTTCTCTTGCCTCATCGATTTTGTTTTCACCAAGTTTTTTTGCTACTATAGCACTTCCTCCCGTTGCAAACATAGTTCCAACGCCTAAAACTAAATATATAACAGGATATACTATATTAACTGCAGATAAGGCACTAGCACCTACAAACCTAGAAATAAACATACCATCTATAATTGTATATAGAGAAAAACATATCATCATTATTACTGTTGGCAAAGTATATTTAACTAAAGATGTAAGTGTTATTTTGTTTTGTAATGTATTGTTCATATAACCTCCTTGAAAAAAGTATTAAGTTTTTATATAGTATATACTAAAGTATTCTGTTACAGGATAGTCAATAAGAGGATTGAAATTTGAAAGATAATTACTTTTCAACTGGTGAGTTTGCAAAATTATGCAATGTTAATAAGAAGACTCTTTTTCACTATGACGAAATAGGACTTTTTAAACCTGAAATAGTTAAGGAAAATGGATATAGGTATTATTCTATTTATCAATTAGAAATTTTTGATATGATCTATACACTTAGAGATTTAGGTGTTCCATTAAAAGAAATCAAATCATTTATGGATAAAAGAAATCCAAATAGTGTAGTCGAACTTTTTGAATATAAAACTAATGAAATCGAAAATGAAATTAAATTACTTAGACGAAAACAAGAAATAATGTCTAATAAAATGAAACTTATAAAACAGCATAATTTAGAGATTATAGGTTATTCATATGAAGAGGTATTACTAGATTTAGTATCAGTACAAGAGATGAATGACTATATAATAAAAGTTTCTATTCAAATAAAATAATATATTTTTTAGATAAAGTATAAATAGAGGTAGGATGTTAGACATAACATACCTACCTTTTAAAATGTTAGTAATTAAGGATTTTATAGAAAATTTACAAATAAAAAGCTACATGATGTAATACTTGACAAATAAAAAAAATAATAATATCATTGTATTAAAGTATTAATACAATGATGAGGAGGTGTTAATATGAAATGGCAGATAGATAATAATAGACCTGTTTATATACAACTAGTTGAGCAACTAAGAATGAAGATAATTTCAGGGGAAATTGAATTAGATTCAAAGTTAGATTCTGTTAGAAGTTTAGCAGCAGATGCTATGGTAAATCCAAATACAATGCAAAAGGCATTAGCTGAGCTAGAGAGAGAAGGATTTGTATATTCAAAACGAACTAGTGGAAGATTTGTAACAGATAATAAAGAATTAATAGAAAAAGAAAGAAAAAATTTAGTTAAAGATAATGTAAAAAAAACATTGGATACTTTAATTAATTTGGGTTATACGAATGAGGAAATTCTAAATTTAGTAGGAGAAATCTTGAGGGAGGATAATAATGAATAATATAGTAGAGTTTAAAAATGTTTACAAGAAATATGGTAAAACAGATGCATTAAAAGGAATTGATATAAAAATTCCTAAAGGAAAAATAGTTGGGCTTTTAGGACCAAATGGAAGTGGAAAGACAACTATGATAAAAATAATGAATGGTTTACTTACAACAACTGAAGGAGAAGTTCTTATAAATGGTATGAAACCAGGTATAGAAACTAAAAAAATAGTTTCATACTTACCAGAAAGAACTTACCTTAATGATTGGATGAAGGTAAAAGATATAATTGATTTCTTTAAAGATTTTTATAAAGATTTTGATGAGGTTAAAGCTCTTCAAATGTTAAGAACTTTAGACATAGATGAAAATAGAAGATTAAAAACTCTATCAAAAGGGACAAAAGAAAAAGTTCAATTAATATTAGTTATGGCTAGAAAAGCTGATTTATATATATTAGATGAACCAATTGGAGGAGTTGATCCAGCCGCAAGAAGTTTTATATTAGATACAATACTTAAAAATTTCGATGAAAATTCAACTTTACTGATTGCAACACATTTAATAAGTGAAATAGAAAATATATGTGATGAAGTTATATTTTTATCATATGGAGAAATTGCTCTACAGGGTAATGTAGATGAAATTAGAGCAGAAAAACAAAAATCTATAGATGCTTTATTTAGGGAGGAATTTAGATGTTAGGAAAATTGATGCAATATGAAATTAAATCTTGCGGGAGAATATTTTTTCCATTTTATATAATGGGATTGATATTTTCACTTATAGCAGCATTATTTATAAATTTTGATAACTATGAACATAACTTTTCAGTACTATATATAGTAGGTATATTTGCAGGATTGGCATTATTTATAGCTGCAATTGTATTAACTATACTTCTTATAGTTCAAAGATTTAATAAGGGGCTTTTAGAAGATGAAGGGTATTTGATGTTTACGCTACCGGTAAGTCAAAAAACTTTAGTACTATCTAAATTCTTAACATCATTATTATTTATTATTTTAACATCAATTGTTGGAATGATTTGTATAGCTTTAGTTTCAGTTATGGTTGGATATAAAATGAGTGATGTTATAGATATTGGTTATGGTTTAAAAAATATGGGCTCTATTCTTTCAAAAAATGCAGGCGGAATTTTATTTTATATTTTAAGTTATATAGTAAATTATTCAGTATTTATATTAACAATATATTTAGCAATAACAATATGTCATCTACCAAAGCTATCAAAACATAAAGTATTATCAGGTTTAGTAGCTATGATTGTATTAACTATAATACAGTCTGCTATCGGAGGTATTTTTGATTATTTTATGACTAGTTCAAGAGTTGAAGCAATTGTGAATTTAGATATATTATTTTTAAATGTAGATAAACTTTTTGGAACGATATTATCTGTTGGAAGTTATGAAATTGGGATATTGATATTAAATGTTGTAATTGCATTAGCATTATTCTTTGGAACAACTACTTTATTAGAGAAAAAACTTAATTTAGAATAAAAATTGATTGAGTTGAAATATATAGAATTAATATTTTAAAAAGAGATAAAATCCGATAATAATTATGAATTGTTATCGGATTTATAACATGTATTTATAAAAAAGAAGGTGGAAATTTTGGAATATGAAAGGCTGAACAAAAAAGCTATAAAATGTATGTTTTTAGGAACGCTTATTCAGTTTATAATAGCTAGTACAATTTTAGCTGTTATAGGGTGGTTTTTTAAAGGTATTATACCTATGATAATTCAGTATATAATACTAGGTTTAATTATTTTGGATTTAATATATTTGCTAGTGTCTCCAAAGGTTAGATACGAAAGTAACTACAGCTGGAGGAGATATAAATATATCTTTTTTAGAAGATGATAAGGCAGATTTTATAGCAGAATCATTAAAAAATAAAATTAATGAAATATCTATAAGTCAAAAAAGTAAAAAATTAGAAGATATAAATAAAAGTTCAAAATCGGGAAGTAATTTATAGGAAGGTGTTGAAATTATGGAGAGTAAATTTAGATGCCATCCAAGTATTATTTTAGAAAAAGTCGCAGGGGTTTTATCATTTTTTATAATAATCTTTATATCAAATATAGATGATGTAGTTGATATATTAGAAACAGGAAAATTTCAAGGGAATATCATACTTTTGATAGGTACAGCAATATTAATATTAGATGCAATTTATAATTTCTTAGTATGGAGAAAAACATATATAAGTATACAAGATGGTACTATTGTATTAGAAAGAAATACTATAAATAAAAAGATAAATACTTTTGGAATAAAAAATATTGCAAATATAAATATAGAACAAAATATATTTGAAAGAATTATATCTACATGTAAAGTAAAAATAGATACTGATAGCCGTTCTACAGCAGATGAAACTGATATAGAAATTGTACTCAAAAAAGATATAGCAAATGAATTTAAGAAGCGCATAATGCAGTCTATAAACAAATCAAAAGGAAATGAAGATAGTCAAGAAAGTTTAGAAAATATGTATTATGAAGTTGAGGATTATGATGAATATATAGATTACGATATAAATTATTCAAATGGAGATATCTTAAAACACTGTTTTTACAATATTGGAATAATTGAATTGCTAATCAATATAGCAGTTTTTATTGGAGTATTTATATATGGAATAAATCAAGAGGATCATACACTAAAAAGTATTATAATACAAAGTATCATAATAATAGCAAATTTCGGTTCTATATTTAAAAATTTATTTGGTGATTATATTAAATACTATAATTTTAAATCTCTTAGAAAGAATGATAAAATTTACTTAAACTATGGGCTTTTCACAAAATCGGAATATTCTATACCAGTTGATAGAATAAATGCGATAAATATAAATCAAACTATTTTATCTAGAATTTTCAACAAGTATAAAGTAGATATAAGTGTGGTTGGTGTAGGGAATGATGAAGATGAAGTATCACAAATAATTCTATTTGAAAGTAAGGATATGTTGGTAGAACGATTTAATTTATTGTTGCCAGAGTTTAATTTAAAGATAGATTTTAACTTTGAAAAACAATCAAAGAAAACCTTACTAATAAGCCTTATAAAATCACTTATAATAATGGGTATTGTAGATTTAATAGTATTTGTAATCTACGAATTAAATTTATTTACAAATATGCAAGTAATATTGATTGGAAATTTAATATTAGTAGTATTTTTATTAGTGTTTTATATTATGAAATATAAAACAGCAGGGATTTTTCTAGATGATGATTTTGTATCAATTGTTTCTGGTAAATTTTCAAAAAGTATAAATATAATTAAATATAAAAAAATACAATACATAAAAATTTTACAAGGACCTATAAGTAAGACTTTGGGGTTACAACATGGAACAATACATATACTTGCTGGTTTACTTGATAATGACAGAAAAATTGATTATTACAATGAGTCAATTTTTGATAAGTTAAGTGAAAAAATATAGATAATAAATATATTAAAAAAATATATCCTTTAAACAGTCATGTTTTATTGATGTTTGAAGGATATTTTTTATTTTGAACTAAATTTTTTGGACTAAATATCTTTCATTTATTTATTAGATGGTCTAAAATATGTCTATACTCTAAATAATAGATTTATTAGAAACGGAGGCAAATAATGATTTTAGAAACAATTAAAATGCTGAACCCTGCACAGAGGGAAGCTGTTGAGCAAACAGAAGGGCCGATATTAATCCTTGCTGGAGCAGGTTCAGGAAAAACTAGAGTTTTAACTACTAGAATAGGATATTTAATGCAAGAAAAAAAGGTAAAAGCTGAAAATATTTTAGCTATAACTTTTACAAATAAAGCAGCTAATGAGATGAGGGAAAGGGTAGATGAAACATTAAAAGATGAAGATACTAGTGCAATGTGGATTACAACTTTCCACTCTTGTTGTGTTAGAATACTTAGAAAATCTATAAATAAAATAGGATACAATAGAAGTTTCGTTATATACGATAGTGCAGACCAAGTTACTCTTGTAAAAGACTGTCTAAGAGAATTAAATTATAGCGAAAAGGCTATGGATCCTAAATATATAATAAGTGTTATATCAAATGCGAAAGATAAACTTATAAATCCAAAACAATTTAAGGAGAAATATCAAGGTGATTTTGCAAAATCAAAAATTGCAGATGTGTACGCACTATATCAAGACCGTCTAAAAAGAAATAGTGCACTTGACTTTGATGACTTAATCTCAAAGACAGTAGAACTTTTTAGAGAACATGAGGATGTATTAGATTTCTATAGAAATAGATTTAGATATATAATGGTAGATGAGTATCAAGATACAAGTAGGGCACAATATGAACTTGTTAGATTACTTGCACAAGGACACCAAAATATATGCGTAGTTGGGGATGATGACCAAAGTATATATGGGTGGAGAGGTGCCGATATAAGGAATATACTTGAATTTGAAAGAGATTATGATGATGTTCATGTAATAAAACTAGAACAAAACTATAGATCTACTCAAATTATACTTGATGCGGCAAATTATCTAATTAAAAACAACATAGAAAGAAAAAGAAAAAGACTTTGGAGTGAAAAGAAAGAAGGGGAATTAATAAAAATTCAACTATCAGAAAGCGAAGTCGATGAGGCAGAATTTGTAGCTAATACAATTTCAGCTATGGTTAGAGCAGGAGAAAGACAATATAAAGATTTTGCTGTTTTATATAGAGCCAATGCACAAGCAAGACCAGTGGAAGATGCCTTAAATAGAAGCCAAATTCCATACAATATCTACGGTGGAACAAAGTTCTATGAAAGAAAAGAAATAAAGGATATGGTAGCTTATTTAAGAGTTATCCAAAATCCACAAGATGATATATCTCTAAAAAGAATAATAAACGTTCCTAGAAGGGGAATAGGGCTTAGAACTATAGAAAAAATAGAAGATAGAGCCAGCTTAAAGGAAGAAAGTTTATATTCAGTACTAATAGATATCGATGGAAACTCAGATATATCAAGAAAAGCAAAAGCTAGTATAAATGATTTTGTAGATATGATGTCGACATTTAGAAGTCTTAAAGAAATATATCCAGCAAGTAAAATGATAGAAAAAGTTATGGATATAACAGGATATTTAGATGAATTAGAAAAAGACAAAAGTGAAGAATCTCAGGATAGAATAGAAAACTTAAAAGAATTTATATCTGTAGCTATGGAATTTGAAAGCAAAAACGAAGATGTTAGTTTAGAATCTTTCCTAACAAATGTTGCTTTAACTTCTGAACCAAATGAAGAAGAGGAACATGCAGATAGAGTATCATTAATGACTATACATTCAGCAAAAGGGCTTGAATTCCCGGTTGTATTTTTAACAGGTATGGAAGAAAAACTATTCCCTATAGCAAGAGCGATTGCATCTATGCAAGATACTCAAATAGAAGAAGAAAGAAGACTTTGTTATGTTGGAATAACAAGAGCAAAAGAAGAGTTATTTATGACTATGACTGGAAAGAGAACTCTATATGGAAGAACTAATCACTCTGTTGCATCTAGATTTATTGAAGAATTACCAGATGACTGTATAGAAAGATTAAATAGAGTTCAAAAAGAAATACCATACTCAAAAGCTAGCTATAATATGCTTGATAAATACACTAAAAAGTATATGAACTCTGTCAATAAAGCAGAAATAGCGAAAAAAGCACAAGCAACTATAAAAGAAAAAACTGATGTATCAGATATAGATAATATAAAATTAGGAAGTAAAGTACACCATCCAAAATTCGGAACAGGTACAGTAGTAGCATTAAAAGGGCCAGATGTTACAATAGCGTTTGATAATCAAGGAATTAAGACAATAAATAAAGAATATACTACAATAGATTTAATTAAAGAATAAGATTTAAGGGATGGTATTTATATAATACACATCCCTTAAACTTTATCATAAAAATATTTAGTTTATAAGGTAGAATAGGGGGAATAAATATGACAATAGGAGTGTGTCTACCAGGAGGAGGGGCAAAGGGTGCCTTTCAGGCTGGAGTGTTGGAATCACTATATAATAGGGGACTTAAAAGATATGATTCATATGCCTGCACATCAATTGGAGCAATCAATGGATACTACTTATACACAGGAAATGTGGATAAAATGAAAAAAATGTGGATAAGTGGAGAAAATAATGCTGGAAAATGTTTTAATTCTGTTGATAACATTATTGATAATAGTAGAGATATAAAAAAATTATACGAACTAAAAGACTACAAAATTCGAGAAAATTCGAGTTTTTACATTAATTATCTTCAAGTCAGAAACAAATCTGGTAAAGAAATTATTGTAGATATATCAAAACTTAACCATAAAGATAGAGTAAATTATATAAAATATAGCTGTGCATTGCCTTATAATCAAGAAAAAGGGCTATTTTCGATTCAAGAAGTTAAACAGTATATTGAAAAAGGTAAATTTGATGGATTTAATTTAGATGGAGGTATGGCACGAAATACATATATCGATCCATTAATTGAGGATAATGTGGATAAAGTCCTAATAATATCCACAAGGCATAATTTTGAATTACCACGAAAAGTAATGCAAAAAATAGACTCAAATAAAGTTATAATTATATCACCGAAAGCAGAAATAGATAATAAAGATTTATTAAACTTTTCACCTGAGTTTTGTTCAAAACTATATAAAGAGGGATATGAGATGGGTTTAGAATTTGATTTGAACTTATTACAAACTTAATTATAGAAAAAATTGGAATTGTTCATATACACTTAAAAAATAAAAATTATTATAAATTAGAATGGATAAATTTAAGATTTATTTTTCAATAAAATGTTATATAATAAGATATGAAAATGAACAAATGAAAGGAAGTAATCAATATGGAAAATAAAAACCCTATAGTTACAATAGAAATGGAAAATGGAGATAAAATGGTAGCTGAATTATACCCACATATAGCTCCTAATACAGTAAACAACTTTATAAGCTTAGTAAACAGTGGATACTATGACGGAATAATATTCCACAGAGTTATAAAAGGATTTATGATACAAGGTGGTTGCCCTAATGGAAACGGAATGGGTGGACCAGGATACTCTATAGCTGGAGAATTCGCAAGCAATGGATTCACAAATAACTTAAAACATGAAAAAGGTGTTTTATCAATGGCTAGAACTATGCAACCAAACAGTGCAGGTTCTCAATTCTTTATAATGCATGCAAGAGCTCCACACTTAGATGGAGAATACGCTGCATTCGGTAGAGTAATAGAAGGTTTAGATGTTGTTGATAAAATAGCATCAGTTAGAGTAAATAGAATGGATAAACCACTTGATGACCAAAGAATAAAATCTATGACAGTAGAAACTTTTGGAGTTGAATATCCAGAAGTTGAAAAAATGTAATTATAATTAATTTTGACAATAAAATACTATTTACATTTTTTCAAACTTCATTTAAAATATTTTAAAGAGTCTTAAAAACACAAAACACAAAAACACAAAACACATAACACACACCTGAGTGACAAGGCAAAATATAAACTGTAAATATAAGAAAAGCTATTGCGAATATATTCGTGGTAGCTTTTCTTGCTTTGTCACATTTATAAATAAAATTCAAAAAATAATCCATATTAGAATATTTTATATCCTATAATAATAAATAGATTTACAAATAAAAATATATAGAAATTCACTATATAAATTAAATAAATGGGGATTATTATAAAAATATAATAATAGATAAAAGTAATGAAGGGAGTATATAAAGATATATGAATTTGGAAGAAATAAAGTCTAGAATGCAAAGTGGGAAACTTTATTGTTGTGAAGATGAGAGCTTAATGCAAGAGCAAATGAAATATTTAGATATGGTATATGATTACAACCACCTTAAACCAAGCCAACAAGATGAAAAACAGAAACTTTTAAAGAAGATGTTTGCAAATATAGGTGACAAGTGCTATTTAGAAACTCCATTTTATGCAAGTTGGGGAGGCAAAAACGTAAGTATAGGGGAACATTTTTACTCTAATTATAATTTAATGCTTGTAGATGATGGAGAAATTATAATAGGAGATAATGTAATGATAGCTCCAAATGTTATTTTATGTTCAGCGACACATCCAGTATCACCGAATTTAAGAGAAAAAGGAGTACAATATAATTTACCTGTTAAAATTGGAAATAGAGTTTGGATTGGTGCAAATTCTGTTGTTATGCCAGGTGTAACTATTGGAGATAATTCTATAATTGGAGCAGGAAGTGTAGTAACTAAGGATATACCTCCAAATGTAATTGCATTTGGAAATCCATGCAAAGTATATAGAGAAATTACAGAAGAAGACGAGAGATACTATAATAAAAATTGGAAGATTGATATAGAATAAATTAACTTATAAAATTAAAAAATACTATTAAATAAAATAGAGAAAAATTATAAAAAAATCAGTATGGCATATACCATACTGATTTTTTATTATATATATTTTATATCTATAATCTAGATATTTTTATTACATATTTTTAACTGCATTAGTTAAGTTAGGTACTAATTGTTTCTTTCTAGAAACTACACCTTCAGCGAATACACCTTGATTTGCATCAACGTTGAATGCTTCAGATATTACTGAATCATTAGCTTTGTATAATAAGTAAGAGCCTTCTTTTATTATATCTGTTATAGCTAATACTAACATATCGTAGTCAGTACCGTTTATATAAGATAAGTATTCGTCTTTTTTATTTAATATAGAATCTATATCTAAAGTCATAACTTGTCCTATACCAACTTTATTTCCGCTCATGTTGAACTCTTTGAAGTCCATGTTTACTATTTCTTCTATAGAGAATTCATCTAAAGAAGTACCAGCTTTGAACATATCCATTCCGTAAGCTTCATAATCAACACCAGCTATTTCAGCTAATTCTAAAACTGCTTTTTTATCTAATTCAGTAGTAGTTGGTGATTTGAATATTAATGTATCTGATAATATTGCAGATAATAATAAACCAGCTATGTGTTTAGGAACTTCTACTTTATGTTCTTTGTATAAGTTGTATACTATAGTAGAACAACATCCAACTGGAGCAACTCTAACTGATATTGGTAAGTCAGTAGATATACCACCTATTTTGTGGTGATCAACTATTTCAACTATGTTTGCTTGTTCTATACCATCAGCACTTTGAGCAAATTCGTTGTGGTCAACTAATATTACGTTTTTCTTAGTTGGGTTTAATAAATGTCTTCTAGAAACTAATCCTAAGAATTGTCCATCATTATCTATAACTGGATAAGCTCTAAAGTTTGTATTTAACATAGTTTCTTTTACATCATCAACATAATCATTTTCGTTGAATAAAACTAAGTTTTCTTTAGTTATGATATCTTCTATTTCTGCACATTGATTTATTAAATTAGATGCAGTATATGTATCACAATCAACAGATATAACAGTAACACCGTTAGCTTTTGCTAATGCTGTTAACTCTTCGTTAAGTTGTGCTTTTCCTGTTAATATTAATAATGCAACTTTAGTATCTATAGCGTATTCGATTATATCATATCTGTTACCAACTATAGCTATGTCGCCTTCACCTAAAAGGTTCATTATTTCTTCTATTCCATAAGATAAAGTAGTTACTCTACCGCTGAAAGAATCACCGCATTTTACTAATACTTCACCTTTTAAGTTGTAACAAACATTCTCTAGAGGTATATTAACCCTTCTGAAATGTTGGTACATTAAACTTTTAGCTATCTCTACCATTGTTATTATACCTTGGAATTTTCCGTCAGCAGAAACTACTGGTAAAGTTTTTGTTCCTTTTTCTATCATTGTGTTGTAAGCGTTTAAAACTGAATCGCTAGGTTTTAAAGATTTTATTCTATCGTAACTTAAATCTTTAACTTGTATTTTTACGTCTTCAAGAACTTCAGGAGCTTGAACACCGAAATAATCTAAAGCATATTGAGCTTCCTTTCTAACTTCTCCTAAAGCGTAAGGAGTAGCTTCAACTCCTATTTGGTTTTTTAAGTGTGCTAATGAAATAGCAGAGCATATACTATCTGTATCTGGATTTTTGTGTCCAAAAACTAATAAACTCATATAAATAACTCCTTTCAACTATCTAAAAAAATAATTAGAATATATTCTTATTTTAACTAAGGATTAACCTAATCCTCAAAAATATATCATTAATAAACTTATTATAACAAATAGGCACATATATTTGTTCATATAAAAAAAATAATGTATAAATTAAGTATGATATTTGTTATAATGCAATACTTATTATACAATAAATAAAGATATTAACATAGACAATATAATAAATATAAATTTAAATTATATTGTAAAGATAACAGAGTATTTATAAGCATAAGGAGGGAGGTAAAACTCCCTTATTTTGATCTGTTATTTATCTATTATGATTTTAGACATTATTACCTTTTCGTATTCATTTTTTATGCAAAGAACTTGGTCGGTTAAATCTAATTCAAAGTTTGCAAATGCAGAGAATAAATCGATATCTCTCATTAAATGAACAGTAATAGTTTCCATGTTTTTATTTATTCTAAGTAGTATAGATCTGACAAATGGGAATTGTATTCTAGAGTTAAAGAAATTATCATCACCAAGATTTATATCTAAACATCTATAATTTACGTCTACATAAAGGTCTAAATCATCATCTTCTTCTCGAATTGTTCTATATTCAAAATCACAATCTAAATTTATTTTTCCTATTTTAATCATTATTGCCTCCAACTTAATATAGTAATTAATATTTAAATTAGCATATAAGAATAAAAATTTTCAAGCATATTTGAATTAGATGTTTAGTTGTAACTTTTTATAAAAAATAAGAGCTTTCATTTGGGGGAATGAAAGCTCAATTAAATTGGGGGAGATTGAGTTAAATATTTAAATTACAATAGTATTATTGTTCAAATTTATGAATTATATACAAAAAATAAAAAATAAATTTTAACAAAAAAGTTACAAATTACAAAATAGTAAAGCCATTGCAATTACTAAGGTTTAATAGAAAAAAATTAGAAAAATTGCATTAAAAAAGTAACAAATATGTAACTTTTTTGCAAAAAAAGGTTTCAAAAGTTACGAAAATGTAATATAATATTTGTATTAAAAGGAATAAAAAAGAAAAACAATCAGAAAATAGAAATTGCTTAAACGAGTTTTAAGTACATTAAAATCAAGAATTATTTACAATAAAAAGTATTTACAATAAAGATTTTCGGAATAAAAAAGGATTTAGGGGGAAAATAATTTATGTTAAAGAAATTTGTTAAAACGTCGGTAATTGTAGGAGCAGTAGTAGCTGCGTTAGGAGTAACAACTCAAGTTGATGCGGCAAGTTGCGGAACAGTAACAGCTAGTTCACTATATGTTAGAAGTGGAGCTTCAACATCACATAACATTTTAGGAACAGTAACTAAAGGAAATTCAGTTGAAATAAAAGATACTCAAAATGGATGGCACAAAATAAACTACAAAGGCAATGACGGATGGGTTAGCGGAAAATATATTACATCAAGCTCAAGTAGTTCAACATCAGGATCAACTTCAACAGGAACTACACAAGCTTCAAAAACTGGAACAATAACAGCTACTTCATTAAACGTTAGAAGTGGAGCAGCTACAACATACAGTATATTAGGAACATTAAGCAACGGTAAAACAGTTACTATATATGAAGAAAGTAACGGATGGTATAAAATAAACTACAACGGTGGATACGGATGGGTAAGTAAAACATATGTATCAACTGGAACAACTTCAAGTGGTTCAACATCAACAGGAACTACTAATACAACAACGACTACTAAAACAGTTAGTCAAATAAAAAGTCAAATAGCTACTACATACGCTCAAGCTAAAGCTATGACAGGAAGAACTAACTTCTCACAACAATGTTCTTTATATGTTTATTCACAACTTAGAGCATTAAATATATATCAAACACCAGATACATACTGGAATGGTAGTCAATGGTATTCAAAATTAACAAATAACGGGAAAACTCGTACTGGATACACTCAAAAGAAATATGCAGGTGTAAACTGTCTTACAAACTTAGTAAATGCTAACGGTGGAAAAGACGTATACAACGTAGTAGTTACTTTCCCAAGAAGTTATAGATCAACAAGTACAGTAGGACATGTTTTATTCATACATGCTATAAAAGACGGAAAAGTATATTACTCTGATAACTATGCATACGCTGGACAACCAGAAGGTAGCACTATAGTTAAATCAATCAGTGAATTCACTAATTACTTCTCAAGTAACTATAGTGGAATAACTGGAGCAGTACACTTTGTAAAATAATAAAATATGAATATTCAAAGGATGTATAAATTTTTATACATCCTTTTTTAATTCTAAGGAAATTATAAATTATCTAAGTTTTAGATAATTTATAATTTCCAACTTATTGCCTTAAGAAACGGAATCTCCGATTCGTTGACGATATGAACGAAGTGAATTTTATTTAACTAAATTTAGTTGCTCTATATTGTGTAGGAGAAACACCTACTATTTTTTTAAATAATTTAGAGAACCAACTTAAATCATTTATTCCTACGCTTTCTGATATTTCTTGTATACTTAAATCTGTTGTTGTTAGTAATGTTATTGCTTTTTCAATTCTAGTTTCTTGTATATGCTTTGTAATTGTTTTCCCAGTCTCCCTTTTAAACTGGTTAGATAAAAACGAAGGATTCTTATCTAATACTTCTGAAATACTTGATAAAGATAATTCCATATTTAAATTTAAATTTATATATTCTATTGCATTACGAACTGTGAGTGAATAATTTTGTAAATTAAAATTATTACTCAATAAGCAATAATTTTTTAAAATTTTATAAGGCAGTTTTTCTAAAGAAGATAGACTGACTTCGTTTTTTATTTGAACCTCAATTTTTTTATAAAGAAGATATACATGACTTCCAGGAATAGAGCTTTTTAATAAAGAAGACTCTAATCTGGAATTTAGCATGTATAAATTATGTTTTATTTGATCTATTGATTGTTCTTTAAAAAAGCCTGTAAGCTGTATATATAATTTTAAATATTCTTTAGCTTCATAAAATTTACCTAAAACAACACAACTTGAAATATGGGATAAATATTCCCTATACTTTTTATAATATTCACTATTAAATTCAGAATCATCCCTATTTACATAGTCGATTTTCTTTATTTTTTTCTCATCAAAATTAATATGAGCTATATGAGTATTATAATCTTTTATAAAAGCACTTAATATTGAATTTAATGTAGAGATAACTGTAACAGAATTAATTACAGGTAATGATTTATAATAAGTGAAAATCGTATCACGAAGATTCTCCTCAATATGATTTTCTTTCATTATACTTTCAATAAAATTTTCATTAAGTTTCATTGTTGATAAATTTAATGAGCTATTTAAGATAGAAATCATTAAATTATATAACACATATCAGAAATTATAAAATATTTATATTAAAAAGGAGATTGTAACAAATGATAGCTAATAACACAGCAGAAAAAGTTAATCAGTATGAAGTAGAGCAACAAAGACCTTTTGGTTTAAGAGATAAGATTGCTTATTTATTTGGGGATTTTGGGAATGACTTTTCATTCTTATTTGTAAGTAGTTTCTTATTAGTATTTTGTACAAAAGTTTTAGGGATAAATGGTGGAGTAGTAGGGACTATATTCATGTTATCTAAATTCATAGATGCCTTTACAGACGTAGGTATGGGTAGAATAGTTGATACAGCAAAACCAACAAAAGCAGGGAAATATCGTCCATGGATCTTAAGAATGAGTTTCCCTATAGCAATATCTAATGCACTTATGTGGATGCACTTTATAAAAGATTGGAGTATGACAGCAAAAATAATTTATATAGCAGTAACTTATATAGTATGGGGAAGTTTCTGTTACACAGGAATCAATATACCTTATGGTTCAATGGCTTCAGTAATAAGTCCAGAAGCAAAAGATAGAGCTTCATTATCTACATTCCGTACTATGGGAGCTTTATGTGCAGGTTTAGCAATAAATATGATAGCACCAATGTTCTTATATGCAACTGACAAACTTGGTAACCAAGTAGTTATAGCAGAAAGATTTACAATAGTAGGTATAGTATTCTCAGTACTTGGATTAATATGTCACTTACTTTGCTATAGCTTAAGTACTGAGCGTGTAAAAGTTGATGTATTAAACAAACAAGAAAATGCACCAAAACAAAGTTTCTTTGGATTAATGAAAAGTTTAGTTCAAAATAAAGCATTAGTTTCTTTAATATTATCAACTACATTAGTATTAGTAGCTTCAACATTAACAACTGCATTACGTAGTTATTTATTTATAGATTATTTCAGAAATGCAAAAGCAATGATGCTTGCAACACTTATAAATACAGCTGCTATGGCAGGAAGTTCAATATTTGCTTCTAAATTAGCACAAAAATACGGTAAAAAAGAAGTTGGATGCGTTGGTTTAGCATTAGCAACTATAACATTAATAGCACTTTACTTTATGAGAGTTACAAACATAACAACATATTATGCATTAATGTTTGTAAATGGTATAGGATTCGGAATATATAGTATGTATTCTTGGGCTTACTTAACAGATGTTTGTGATTATCAAGAAATGAAAAATGGAAAAAGAGATGATGGTACAGTATATGCTATCTACTCATTCTTTAGAAAAGTTGGACAAGCATTAGCTACAGGTCTTGGGGGATTTGTATTAGCTTTAATCGGATATCAATCAGCAGCAACTGTACAAACTGCAGAAGTAATAAACAGAGTATATGATGTGAATATATTAATACCAGGACTTATATACTTAACAGTTTTACTAGTAATGTTATTTACATTTCCACTAAGCAAAAAAGTAGTAGACGAAGTAACAGTAGAATTAAAAGCTCGTCGTGAAAAAGCACAATAAATAAATTAAAAATTATAGTAAAAACAAACTCGCTCGAGTCGTGATTTTGGGCGAGTTTAAATAAAACTTGAAATATATTAGAAATGTACGAAGGATGGAAAGATAATGGTAAACTTAACAGCAAAACCGTATAACCTTGATGAGCAAGGTGTAAAATGGGTAAAAGATACTATTGCGAACATGACAATAGAAGAGAAAATCGGACAATTATTTATTAATATGGGAGCTAGTCGTGAAGAAGACTATTTAAAAAGTGTACTAGATAATTATCATATAGGTGGAGTTCGTTATAACCCAGCTATGTCAAATCAAGTATATGATCAAAATAAAATACTTCAAGAAAATAGTAAAATACCTCTACTAATAGCTGCAAATACAGAAGGTGGCGGAAACGGTGCATGTTTAGACGGAACTTATATAGCAGCAGGAATAAAAGTAGGTGCTGCTGATAATAAAGAGTATGCGTATAAACTAGGAAAAATTTCTGCAATAGAATCTGCTGCAATAGGATGTAACTGGAGTTTTGCACCAGTAGTAGACTTAATGATAAACTGGAGAAATCCAATAACAACAAACAGAGGATTCTCAAAAGATGCAGACAAAACTTTAGAATTCTCATTAGAATTTATGAGAGGTATGATGGAAAATGGAGTAGCACCAGCTGCTAAACACTTCCCTGGCGATGGTATAGATGAAAGAGATCAACATTTATCATTTGCTCCAAATACACTTTCACCAGAAGAATGGGATGAAACATTCGGAAAAGTATATGGAGGTTTAATTGACGCAGGACTTCCATCAATAATGGCAGGACATATAGCTTTACCAGAATATGTTCGTTATTTTAACCCAAATGCAACAAAAAAAGAATTATTAATGCCAGCAACATTAAATAAATATATATTAACTGATTTATTGAGAGGAAAAATGGGATTCAATGGTTTAGTTGTAACTGATGCGTCTCACATGGTAGCTATGACTTCAGCAATGAAACGTAGTGAAATGTTACCAACTGCTATAGCAGCAGGAAGTGATATGTTCTTATTCTTCAATGATCCAGAAGAAGATTTTGAATGGATGATGGAAGGATACAGAAAAGGTATAATAACTGATGAAAGATTAGAAGAAGCTTTAACTAGAATATTAGGAACAAAAGCTGCTTTAGGACTTCACAATAAACCAAAAACAGAAATACTTCAACCAAAAGCAGAAGCTATGGCTAAAATAGGTTTAGATAGTTATAAAGAAATAGCAAAAGAAATATCTGATAAATCAATAACATTAGTTAAAAATGAAGAAAATATATTCCCAATGAGTCCTGAAAAACATAAAAGAGTATTACTTGTAAATGTTAAAGGTATAGCTAATGGTATAGCTGACTTAATGGGTGGAGGAAAGAAAACTCCAATAGAAGAAATAAAAGAATTATTAGAGCAAGAAGGATTTGAAGTTGAGATATATGAATCTGCTATGGAAAAAATAATGAAACTTCCAAAAGAAGAAATTCTTATGAAGTTATTAGATGTTTATTCACAAAAACGTCCAATAGCAGAATTAACAGGGAAATATGATTTAATAATAAACGTAGCTAATGTAGGTGCAAATACTCATCAACGTATAGAGTGGAGTATGGCAAAAGGAACACCAGATATGCCGTTTTATGTTCATGAAATACCAACAATATTTGTATCAGTATTATCACCATTCCATCTAGCTGATGTGCCTCAAGTTCAAACTTATATAAATACATATGACAGCAAAGACTACACATTAAAACTACTAGTAGAAAAAATGTTAGGTCGTTCTGAATTTACAGGGGTAAGTCCAGTAGATGCGTATTGTGGACTGTGTGACACAGTATTTTAATCTACGAAAATATAAATATAGTTTTTCATAATATCAAAGTTAAAAGAGCTGATATCAATAAGATTATTGAAATCAGCTCTTTTGCATTGTGTTTATTTTGTATTATAAAATGATTATTGTGTGATATTAGGATACTATCTTTTTGGATTTATAAAAGATGCTCCTAAGTATTTTTTTATATCTTCATCAGGAGAAAAATCATCTATTAATATTTCTCTATCAGAATCTTCAAGTATTACTAAAACTTCGCAGTTTCCTTTTAAGAATGCTTTTCTTACTGTCTCTTCTTTTACTTCTCTTACTTTAGTAAATCCTTTTTTAGTTTTTTCAAAATCCTTAGTAAAATAACTTTCCATCATATTAATAATTTTAGTATATCTGTTCATATATATACCTCCTAATTTATATTCAAAAATATGTTATAATAAGTTTTTGTATTAACTAAATAATTATAACAAGAGGAGAAAATTATGGCTAGTATAAAAAGACAACAAATACTAGAAAGTATTGCGTTTTGTGAGAAAAATGGTTATTTTGAAAAATTAAATGAAATATACTCTACATTGCCAAAAGGAGAGTGCAGTGGTTGTGGAAATTGCTGTATGGAGTCTGTTGGTATTAATTTAATAGAGTTTTTAAATATATATAGATATTTAGCTGATAAAGATGAGCTTAGAGAGGCATCTATTGAGAGAATAGTCGATTATTATTTTATGGAATTGATGAAGAAAAATTCATGTCCATTTAGAGATGAAAATAATAGATGTTTAATATATGAAGTTAGACCGCTTAACTGTAGATTATTTGGTCATTGGAAAAAGGAAGAATATAATGCTAATTTAAGCAGAGTAATAGAACAAAATATGGACTATAAAGATAGTATGAATAAAATATATGGTGTAGATATAAGTGATGAGGTTTTAAACTTCTCTATAAAATACTGTGATGTATTTAAGCCAGAAAAAGATTATTTATCTAAAAAAGATAGACTTAACTTTGAAGATGAAATAATGAATTTAGATGCTAGAATTTTAGGAAATGAATTAATAAATATACCATATAAAGATAGAGGTATAGTTGAATACTTTATAGAGAGTATGTTGTATTCTGAATTTGCATATAAAATTAAAATTAGAATAACAAAAGAAGAAAATATAAATGTAATAAATAAAATAAAAAGAATTTTACTTGCTAAACTGTATTAAAAAATAAGCTAAATAGAGTTATCATAAAAAAATAAAGTCTTACAAATATAAACTTAAATAAATTATATAAATTATAAACTAAATAATTCATAAATAAGAAAAATATACATGGTATAATATATAAAGAGTTTAAGGATATTTGAATTTATACAAGGGGTGTACTTTTATGAAATTACAGAAGGTGTTTGGAAATACATACTTTGTAAAAGGCGGCACGAATACAGGTGTGTATTTATTTGAAAATAATGAAGCATTATTAATTGACCCAGGTCTTAATGGACTAAGACCTAAAAATATGATTAAGATGTTTGAAAATGAAAAAATAATACCAAAATATATAATAAATACCCATGAACATGAAGACCATGTTGCTGCTTGTGGGCAAATAAAACATTCATATCCAAAAGTGGAGATTATTGCTTCAGAAAATGCTAAGATTTTTATAGAGAGACCGGAATTATTTTCAGATTTTATATTAGGTGGAAAACACAATAAGTTTTTGACAGCAAAACTTTTTCATAGAAATGTAGAAAAAATATACGTAGATACAATAGTAGATGAAGGTACTTTAAATAAAAATAATACAAATTTCGAAATTATAAATTTAAAAGGGCATACTCTAGCAAGTATCGGAATACTGACAAAAGATGGTGTTTTATTTGCTGGAGATTTATTAGTTGGCGAAGAAGTATTAAATAAATATGATTTTTTATTTTTACAAGACGTAGAAGAATACTTAAAATCATTAGATAAGATCCAATCTTTAGATTTTAATTATCTAGTATTAGCTCATGGAAGAAAAGTTTTAGATAAAGACAGCACTATGCTTTTAATAAACAAGCATAGACAAGCTATATACAAATATTTAAATCAAATAAAAGAAAACCTTAAAGTACCTATGAATATAGATGCTTTACTTAAAAAAATTATAAAAGAAAATGAATTAACCTATAATTACAAAGAATATTATTTTTTTAGAACTTCATTAGTAACTTGTATAAGCTATTTAGCTGATTTAGATGAAATTGATTATACACTAGAAGACTCTGATTTGCTTTATTATACAAAAATAAAATAAATTATGGTAAAATAATGGTGATTGTTAATTTATTTGACGAAAGGTGAATAATATGAATTACGAAAAGTGGGATGAAATATTAGCTCCTTATCAACATGCAGTTGAAGAACTTAAGGTAAAATTTAAAAATATAAGAAAAGAATTTTTGACTAAGGGTGAATATTCTCCTATTGAATTTGTTACTGGGAGAACAAAAAAGATTTCTTCTATAATATCTAAAGCTAATAGATTAGATACTAATGATATAGAAGGTGAAATAGAAGATATTGCTGGTATAAGAATAATGTGCCAGTTTGTTGAAGATATATATACAATTGTTGAATTAATAAAAAATAGAACAGATATGACTGTTATAAATGAAAAAGATTATATAACTAATTTTAAAGAAAGTGGATATAGAAGCTATCATTTAATAATAAAATATCCTATAAATTCAATTGCTGGTTCTAAGGAGATACATTGTGAAATCCAAATAAGAACTTTAGCTATGAATTTCTGGGCAACTATAGAACACTCTTTAAAATACAAGTACGAGCACTACATACCAGAAAATGTAGCATTGAGACTTAGAAAAGCGGCAGATGCAGCATTTTTATTAGATGAAGAAATGAGTGAAATTCGAGAAGACATAATGAAAGCTCAAGTCATGTATCAAGCTAAATCTGTAACCCTAAAAGATGTATTAAAGAAAATACAAGAATTATATAATTTAGGGGAAATTAGTAGCGCTTTAAAATACCAAAGACGACTTGATAAAATAGATAGTGAAAGAGATATAGATGAAATAGTTGCTCTAAAAGAAGAAATAGATTATATTTTAGAAGACTTTAAAACACACAGAATAGATAAATAATTTTACGCTGTCTTAAATTTTGAGGCAGCTTTTAAATTATTATGTATATAAAATAATAATATTTCAAAAATATTAATAGTAATTAGGTTATCGTAAAATAAGATATTTGCGAGAGGAGATGAATTTATGGGATTATATGCAATAGGTGACTTACATTTTTCAACGGAAAATCCTAAACCTATGAATATATTCGGTGATAATTGGGACAATCATGAGAAAAAGATAGCCGATAACTGGAATGAAACAGTAGAAGATGGTGATACGGTATTAGTTCTTGGAGATACTTCATGGGCTATGAATTTAAACGAGGCAAAGGCAGACTTAGATATAATTGAGTCACTTCCAGGTAAGAAGATTTTTATAAAAGGAAACCATGATTATTGGTGGTCATCTCTTTCAAAAATAAATGCTGCATATCAAAGTGAAGATATGAATTTTATCCAAAATGGATATTTTACATACGGTGATTATGCGATATGTGGAAGTAGAGGATGGCTTTGTCCTAATGAAGTAAAATTTGATAGTAATGATATGAAAATATATAAAAGAGAAGTATTGAGACTGGAGATGTCGATACAATCTGCAATCCAAAGTGGGTATACTAACTTAATTGTTATAACTCATTACCCACCTACAAATGACCAACTAGAAGAGTCGGAGTTTACAAAATTATATGAGAAATATAATGTAAAAAAAGTAATCTATGGTCATTTACATGGAAAGGACTCATTTTCAATGGGGCTTAAAGGCGTTAGAAACGGTATAGAATACGTTCTTGCATCAAGCGATTATCTTGATTTTAAATTAATTAAAGTGCTTGATTAAAAATATATTGAGAAAATATGTTTTTCTAACAAAGAATTTCTTATTTATTGATTAATATTTATAAAAAATGTAAATACTAAAAATACATTACAATGAGTATTTAGTTTGAGTGCGGAAAAGGAGATTGTGCTTATGAGATGGATATTAGTATTTATATTTTTTTATTTGATACCTTTAATAGTTTTATTTAAAAATTACAAGAAGTTTAGTCGAGCATGTATTTACGCATGTACATATGTAGTATTGGCAACAACAATAGTAATAAGCAACATGTATATTAGCGGAATAAAACAAATAGAAAACAGCGAAAACCATTCAATGGTAATGAACTACAGAGATATATACACATCTAACTTAGATGTAAACCATGTAGAAGAAGATTTATCTACAATAAAACAATACAAAAAAGACATTAGATCTATAGAAGATATTGCACTAAACCCAATAAAAGAATGTGTAGCTTATGCAACTGATATAAAAACATCTTTAAATGATATAGATAAAGTTAAAGACGATATAGAAAAAGCTAAATATATGTGTGATAGAGTAGTCGAAATATACGACGATATGGATACACCAGAATTATCACAACAAGAATACACAGAAGTATTAAATGAATGTACTGAATGCATGAAAGATGCTTATAAATTAAAATACAAAGCAGTAGAAGAAACATATAATGTCGTAAACAATAAAGATATAACTTCTATTTCAAATATAAAAAAATATATAAAGCAATCAGATGAAAAAATAAATCAATATAAAAAGAAAATTAATGAACTAGAAGAATCAATTAAAAATGAATAAAATACAATCAAAAATAAGATAGAAATTAGAAAGTAAATACACTATTTCTATCTTATTTTTTTGTGCAGAAATAGTGATTATATGTTAAAATTGCAATAAGATATAGCTATACGTACCTTTTTGAATTATACTAGAGTATATGGTATAATGAATTCTTAAAAACAGGAGAAAGACTATGAAAAATTTAAATATATGTATTGATATTGATGGAACTATTACAAGTCCATATCATTATCTACCGTATCTAAATAGTATATATAAGAGGGATTTGACTGAAGAAGATTATACAACAGTATATTGGGCTGAGTTATATGGAGATACTTTTGAAGGTATGTTAGATAAACTTCATTCAAATTATTTAAATTCATATTCCGAAGCACATGTTGTTGAAGGAGCTAAAGAAGTTGTTGGTGAATTATATAAAGAAAACAATTTATTCTTTGTAACAGCAAGGAATTCCACTTTAGAAGAAATTACTATGGACTGGCTTAAAAAGCAAGAATTATCATATGTGCCTCTTTATTTACTTGGAACAGATAGAAAACTTAACAAAGCGAAAGAGCTAGAATGTGATATTTTTATAGAAGACCACCCAATGAACGCCTTACACTTGGCAGAGGGGGGAATAAAAGTAATATTAATTGATTGTAATTATAATAAAGATATAGATCATAAAAACATAATTAGAGTTTCTTCTTGGAAAGAAATTAAAAATGTTATTGATAAACTATAATTAAGTTGGCTTGCTGAGAGGAGGCGAAGTTTAATGATAGAATTAAAATTAAAAAATAGAAAAGGGAATTTTCATGTAAATAGTAAAGAGGTTAAAGATATTCTTGATGCACGCCAAGATATTGGTTATTTACAAGACATATCTAATTCAATAAATCAAGATAATATCATGGTGTTTGACTGTGAATTATCAGAGAGAGTATTTTCAAAAGAAGAAATACTAGAGGCTATTGAAGAACTAGGAGAATCAGTTGACGAATCATTTTTTGAAATAATATTTGATGATGTAAGACGTTTCTTAAAAGATACTACAGACGAGATAGAAGAGGAGCTTCAAGATATTTATTGTATGGACAATATAAAATGTTATTTTGAGGTTTATAATATAAACGAAGAATTTACTGATTTTAAATTTGTATTTTTAGTAAGTTTTGAAGATATTAAAATCGCCTCTTTAAAAAACCTTGCGAAAATTGTTTCTAAAAGACAATTAGTAGGTGCATCTAAATTCTATAGTTAAAGACATTTAAGTTAAATAAATAGAAATATTTTACGAATCTTCGGTTGTTATTGATTTTGTACTTGTACAAGATTATTATTAACCAAAGGTTCGTTTTTTTAATTTTAAGCAACGGACGAAGTAGTTGGCGCCATGAGCGAAGCGAATTTTAAGCAACGGACGAAGTTGTTGGCGCATAAACTAAGTACATTTTTATTTATACAAATAAGAAAAAGGATTGAAGAGATTATCTCCAATCCTTATATAATCGTTAATATTTTTAACTGTTTAGAATTAAGCTTGTCCTATAGAACCGAATAATTCCATTTTTTCTTTAACACAAGCTTTGATAGCTTCAAATCCTGGAGCTAATACTTTACGAGGATCATAACCTTTACCTTGTTGGTCTTTACCTTCTTCGATGTATTTACGAGTTGCTTCAGCAAATACTAATTGGCACTCAGTATTAACATTTATTTTAGCAACACCTAAAGATATAGCTTCTTTTATCATTTCATCTGGTATACCACTACCACCGTGTAATACTAATGGCATATCTCCAGTAGCTTCATTGATTTTTCCTAAAACTTCAAAGTTTAATCCAGCCCAATTTTCTGGATATTTACCGTGTATATTACCTATACCAGCAGCTAAGAAGTCTATTCCTAAATCAGCTATTCTCTTACATTCAGCAGGGTCAGCAACTTCACCAGCACCTACAACACCGTCTTCTTCTCCACCTATAGAACCAACTTCTGCTTCAACAGATATTCCTTTAGAGTGAGCTAGGGCAACTATTTCTTTAGTTTTTTCTATATTTTCTTCTATTCCATAGTGAGAACCATCGAACATTACTGAAGAGAATCCAGCAGCTATAGTTTCTTTTGCACCTTCAAAAGAACCGTGGTCTAAGTGAAGAGCAACTGGAACAGTTATGTTTAATTCTTCTAACATACCTTCAACCATTCCAACTATAGTTTTATATCCACACATATATTTTCCTGCACCTTCAGATACACCTAATATAACTGGTGAATTATTTTCTTGTGCAGTTAATAATATAGCTTTTGTCCATTCTAAGTTGTTTATATTAAATTGACCTACTGCATATTTTCCTTTTTTTGCTTTTACTAACATTTCTTTAGCAGAAACTAACATCTTATACCTCCATAAATTCAAAAATAGTTAAAAATTTACAAGACTTACCCATCAATAATATTATATACTTAAAAGGTGAAAACGTATAGACATAAATTGATAAAATTTTAATAACAAATAGATACTAGATATACATATAATATACGTTTTTGAGATAAAATTATCAAAAAAGCTATACTTAATAAAGATTAAATAGATATATTATATATAAAATGAAGGAGGAAAAGCATTGTCTAAGAAACAAAGAATTGATAAAGTACTGTCTAATTTAGGCTATGGAAGTAGAAGTGAATTAAAGAAAATTTGTAAAAATGGGTTAGTAAAAGTAAATGGAAAAGTTATAAATAATCCAGGAGTACAAGTAGATGTGGAAAATGATGAAATAATATTTGATGGTGAAAAAGTAACATATAAAGAATTTATATATTTAATGTTAAATAAACCAGATGGATATATTTCTGCAACATTTGATAAAAGGGATCCAATAGTACTAGATTTAATTGATAAAGAAGATTTAGTATTTGAACCATTCCCAGTTGGAAGGTTAGATAAAGATACGGAAGGGCTTTTAGTTTTAACAAATGATGGTCAGTTAGCTCATAGAGTGTTATCACCTAAAAAGCACGTACCAAAAACTTATTATGCAAAAATTGAAGGTGTTGTAACTGAAGATGATATTAAAGCCTTTGCTAAAGGGGTTACTTTAGATGATGGATACGAAACTATGCCAGCAGAGCTTGTAATACTGAAAAGTGACGAAATTTCAGAAATAGAGCTTACTATTCATGAAGGCAAATTCCATCAAGTAAAAAGAATGTTCGAAAGTGTAGATAAAAAAGTAATATACTTAAAGAGATTATCTATGGGTAAACTACAACTAGACAAAAATTTAGCACTTGGAGAATATCGTGAACTAACTGATGAAGAGATAAAAATGATAGAAGAAAGAGACTAAATTTAATCTTAAATTCAAATATAGCAAATTTACATAATAAAGGTTTTGATATAAAGGCAAAAATCTAATATAATTAGTAAGTATGATTTAAAAAGGCAATAATTATATAGATTAATAAAGACTATATATTCAAAATAAATGTTTATATTGAAAATTAAGATATTGACGGAGGATAATTTAGTGAAAAGAAGAGAAATTATTGAATTTGAAGTAGGCAAAATGGAGTTTGGTGGAACTTCTTCTACTATAATAGGAAAAAGAAATGTTCAAATGAAGGGCGGAATAACTGGTCAAAAAGTAAAAGCATCAGTAAAAAAAGCTAATAGCCAAAAAGCAGATGTTAAATTATTAGAAGTACTAGAAAAATCTCCACTAGAAACAGAACAAGCATGTAAACACTTTGGACAATGTGGAGGATGTACAATATTATCACTTCCATATGAAAAACAATTAGAAATTAAAAAACAACAAATACTAGACTTATTTGAAAGTCATGATATAAAAGGATTTGAGTTCTTAGGAATAGAATCAAGTCCAAACAATACTTGCTACAGAAATAAAATGGAGTTCACTTTCGGGAACGAAATGAAAGATGGACCATTAACTATAGGTATGCACAAAAAAGGTAGACATATAGATATAGTTACTGTTGATGGATGTATGTTAATAGACCAAGATTTCATAAAAATATTAACAGCTACAGAAGAATTCTTCAGAGCGGAAGGTTTACCATACTACAGAGGAAACGACCACAAAGGTTACTTAAGACACTTAGTTGTTAGAAAAGGTATCAAAACTAATGAAATGATGGTTATGATAGTAACAAGTACTCAATTAGATTACGATATGGATAAGTACAAAGATATGTTACTAGGATTAGATTTAGATGCGGATTTAGCAAGTGTACTACACTGCTTAAACGACAACTTAGCAGATGCGGTTAAATGTGATGAACTTAGAGTTTTACACGGAAGAGATCATATATACGAAGAATTATTAGGTCTTAGATTTAAAATATCTCCATTCTCATTCTTCCAAACTAACACATTAGGAGCTGAGAAATTATACTCTATGGCTAGAGAGTTTGTTGGAGACTATAAAGATAAAGTTCTTTACGATTTATACAGTGGAACAGGAACTATAGGACAAGTTTTATCTCAAAAAGCTAGAAAAGTTTACGGAATAGAAATAGTAGAAGAGGCAGTTGAAGCTGCAAACGAAAATGCTAAATTAAACGGATTAACTCACTGCGAATTTATTGCAGGTGACGTTGCTAAAACAGTAAACAGCTTAAAAGAAAGACCTGACATCATAATAGTTGACCCACCAAGACCAGGTATACACAAAGATGCTGTTAGAGATATATCTAAATTTAATGCAGAAGAAATAATCTATATATCATGTAACCCAAAAACTTTAGTAGTTGACTTACAAGGATTTGAAAGTTACGGATATGAAGTTAAAAAAGTTAGATGTATGGATATGTTCCCAAATACACCACACTGCGAAACTGTAGTATTATTACAAAGAAAAGACAAATAGGAATATTTTATAGAACATAGGGATGCTTGAAATAAGTGTCCCTATTTTTTTGAATAAATTTATTGTATATTAAATTAAAAAAATATAATTAAAATTTAAATATAAACTGTGACCAACATAATTTTTTGTTGTCTTATTATATGAAAGGAGGAAAAAACTTGGAAGACCATAATATTGTAGATCTATATTGGTTTAGAGATGAAAATGCTATATCTGAGACTGATAAAAAGTATGGGAGCTATTGTAGCACAATAGCAAACAATATTCTATATAACCTTGAAGATTCAAAAGAATGCGTAAATGATACATATTTAAAAACATGGAATTCAATTCCACCGACAAGACCGAAAATTTTAAAAGCATTTCTAGGTAAAATTACAAGAAATTTAGCTTTAAATATTTATAAAAGCAAGAATTGTCAAAAACGCAAGGGAGAAGTGCCACTAGTTCTGGATGAATTAAAAGAATGTATACCTAGTCAAAATGATATTGATACAGAAATGGAAGAAAAATATCTAACAAAATATATAAATGAATTTTTAAAATCTTTGCCAAGGGAAAAAAGGATAATAATAGTTCAGCGATATTGGTATTTATATTCTATAAAAGATATTGCTGAAAAAAATAATTTAAGCCAAAGTAATGTGAAAATGACATTATCAAGGTTTAGAACAAAATTGAAAGAGTTTTTAGAAGAAAGAGGTCAATATATATGATTGATGAAAATAAATTTCTGGATGCATTTGGAGATATAGATGACGAGTTTTTACTTGAGGAGTATGATAACTATAATAAGTCAAAAAAAATTATAAGGTTTGAAAAATACTTGAACAAAGCACAAAATATAGCACAAAAAAATCATAAAAAATTTATAAGTATTGCTTCAGTTTCAATAATTGCTATAGCTATAGGTGTAGTATTTTTCAATCAAAAAATAAATACTCTAGATAATATAGTATTAAAAGAAGATGGAAATGAATTTATGAATGATGAAAATAATAAAGTATCAGGTTTTGATTCAAAAAAAAATCTATTAAAGGAAGTAAGTTCAATCAAAAAAATGGAATCAGATTTAGGATTTACTGTTCCGGTTTTAGATAAAGAAGTTGATAAGTATTTTGTTATTGGAGAAAAAAATAGAGATAAACAGGGACGAATAATATACAAAGATGGTACTGAATTTGATATAGCAAAAGGAGATAAAGATATAATCGAAATTCCTGATGGAAAATTTTTAAAAACAGAAACAATCCAAGGAGTAAATATTTCATACTACAGTGCAGATAGTATAAATTACGTAATTTGGAGCAATAAAGGATATTCTTATTCATACCAAAATATATATGGAAAAATAGACAAAGCAGAACTTAATAAATTGATTAAATTAACAAATAATTAATTGATAGTGAAAAAAAGTGGGATTTAGGAGGTAAAATATGAAAAATAAAATAAAAATATTAGGATTAAGTGCATTTATAGCAACAGGTATGGTTCCACTTGGGTCTACACAAATATTTGCTAATGAAATAAACCCAACTCAAGTTGAAGAACGAAATTTAGATATAGAGGAAGATTATGATATAGATGATAATCTAGAAGATGTAGATGAAAATGAAGATATAGACGATAGTGAAATAATACCAATAAATGATTATGTTGAAGATGATCAATCAGATAATAATCAAAAAGATCAAGATAATTCAGAAGATATAAATGAAAATAAAGATAGAGATTCTAATGGAGAACAAGATTCAGAGGATAATAACGAAGATGAATTATTAATAGGGCAACCAAAAAGTAATGATACTCCAAAAACTTCTGACGCAGGGGTTGGAGGATATATAGGAGTTATCATAGCATCTATAGGTGGTTTATTTGCAGTAATTAGAAAAATGATATAAGTTAAATTTAGATTACCTATGTTCAAAGTTGATTTAAATAAATTATAAAAATATTTGACTGTTACATATTAAAATTTGTAACGGTCTTTTTTTATAAGATAGATTGTCAATATAAGTGCAACATTTTATGTTTATGTTGCAGCGAAGACCTC
>OLSC01000173.1_pt1 | contig 83680 bp, 79 predicted proteins | sample 1672881 | NCBI WGS metagenome assembly OLSC01 (sample SAMEA3136733, study PRJEB25190) | human gut metagenome | biome: human gut; feature: human-associated habitat; material: faeces | place: Austria | collected 2013 | reverse complement strand
TTATATCTTCTAAGTTTACTGTATCAATTATAAATTCCATTTTCTTTTCTCCTATAATGTTTGTTCAGTTCTTCCAATAATATCATCTTGTGTTGCTTTTGATAACACATTAAAGAATGCGGAATAGCCAGCAACACGAACAATTAAATCTTTATGCTTTTCAGGATGTGCTTGGGCATCTAATAATGTTTCTTTAGAAACAACATTGTATTGAACATGATAACCTTTTAATCGATTGAAGAAGGTTTTTATCAACATTTCAATCTTTTCTTTATTTTCTTCTTTCGATAATAACTGAGGTGTTACCTTTTGATTTAATAAAACACCACCAGTAATTTCATGTGTTGGTAATTTAGAAACAGATTTAAACACAGCAGTTGGTCCTTTTTTATCCATCGCATGAGCTGGTGAACATCCCTCAGCAAGAGGTGTATGTGCTTTTCTTCCATCTGGAGTAGCCATTGTGCCATAACCTTGTCCAACGTTGGCAGAAATACTTGAAGTACCAGCATAACGAATCCCACCGATTGGACCTCTTCCATAACGAGTATTTGGATATTTTTTCATTTCATCAATATAAATATTATAAACATCAACTACTAATTGATCGACTTCATCAATATCATTACCATACTTAGGTGCATCATTAATTAACATTTCTTGAATTCTTTGACTTTCTTCACTTGTATAATCATCTAAAATAGCATTCCATAATTCTTCAGGTGTGATTTTTCTTTCTTCAAAGACAAGTTTTTTAATAGCTGCAAGACTATCTGCCATATTCGCAATTCCTACTTGTAACCCTGAAATAAAATCATAAACAGCGCCACCTTCTTTGATTGTTTTTCCACGACCAATACAATCTTCTGTCAAGGCTGAACATAAAACATCAGGAACATCTCTTTCAAGTGCTAAATCAATCGCATTTTCAACAATCACTGACATACGTGTCAAATGACGCATTCCTTTTTCAATCGCTTTAAAGAGTTCATCATAAGATGTCATATCTTTAAAGTAACCACTACCTTCAAAGAATCGTTTTCCAGAAGTCATATCTACCCCATCATTCATTGCCATTAATAAAATACGTGGGAAGTTCATATAAGACATCCCTGTACAACGATAACCCCATTTACCAGGAACTGCTGTTTCAACACAACCAATCGCTGAATAGTTATATGCATCTTCTTCTTTGACACCCTTTTCAATAAATGATGGAATAATGATTTCGTCATTATTGAATGCAGGCATTCCTGTACCAAGTTTCATAACTTCAATAGCTTCATCCAAAAAAGCTTTTGGCATATTTTTATGATATCGCACTGTTAAGTTTGGTTGTGGTAAACGTGTTTGGGCAACTGATTTTAATACTAAATATGAAAGTTCATTCGTTGCATCTTTTTTATCAGGTGTTTGTCCACCAATGGTTACATTTTGATACATTGGGCTTCCGGCACTTGAAAAAGTATGGGCTTGTGAACGCACCTTATTGATTGTTAGAGTTTTGATCCATAAGTTATCTAATAATTCAATAGCTTGTTCTTCTGTTATATTATGAAGATCTTTATCATGTTTATAGTAAGGATAAATGTATTGATCAAAACGTCCATAAGATAAAGAATGCCCATTCGATTCAATTTGTAGAATTAATTGAATAAACCATGTTGATTGAATCGCTTCATAGAAAGTTTCTGCTTTTTCATAAGGAACTTTCTTACAAATACGTGCAATTTCTTTTAATTCTTCTTTTCGTTTCCCATCAGCACTTTCTGCAAGTTCTAAAGCAAGATCACTGTAACGTCTTGCAAATGTTTTAACTGCATCAATGACAATTAAAACAGCTTTATAAAATTGATATTTATCAATATTTCCAGGTATACATAAATCAAGTTTTTCTTTTAAATCTTTAACTCTTTCTTCATATCCTTTTAAACCTTTTTGTAAAACTTGTTGATAATCTACCGCTAAATGCGCATCTCCAGAATTAAGCTTCCCTTCCATTCCAAAGAAACCTGTTTCCATATAAACACTCACTTCATCTGGAAGCAAAGCGCCTCCTTTACTTCTTAAATTATTATTTTCCCAAAATGGTGCAATAGATCTTAATTCATCTTTTGTTTCTTCAGTAATATAGAAAATATCTCCATCTCTTTTTTCAAATAGATCAAGTTCATTCATCACAAATTCCATTGTATATTCTGGAAAGATAGGTGCATCTCTATTTGATGAAGCTTGATTTCCTACAATCAGAGTATCTTCTTCAATATAAATAGGCATCTTTTCTAAGATGTTTTTTAACATATACGCTCTTTTCATAATTGGCGGTTCATTTAAATGTTCTTTATATGCCTCTGTCGCAAGGAGTGCTCTTTTTGCACAGATATATGGTTTTTTATCTAAGACTTTTTCTCTAAAATGATTCATTCTTGATGTAAGTTCACCAAAGTGTTCACTATTTTTCATTTTTCTTCCCTCAGCTTTCATTCGTAAGTTTTAAATCTTTCTTTTGCAATTAAATTATATAATAAGCAAAAAATAAGTCAATATTATTTTCATAAATAAACAATTTTGGTTTCATTTGAAACTTATAAAAAGATATGTTAGGATATTAGCGAGGAGAAAAACTATGGAAAAAGGATTAATATTTAATATACAAAAATTTAGTATCCATGATGGTCCAGGTATTCGTACGACCGTTTTCTTTAAAGGCTGTCCTTTAAAATGTAAATGGTGTTCAAATCCTGAATCCCAATTACATAAGCTACAAATACTTTATGACTTTGAAAAATGTGTTCATTGTAAGAAATGTTTACTTAACTGCCCAAAACAAGCAATTACTGAAAAAGAAAACCATATGATCTTTAATCATGATAAATGTATTGGCTGTCTACAATGTGTCAATCATTGTCCAACTAAAGCATTAAGTCATGAAGGATACTTTAAAGAAATCCAAGAAATTGTGGATGTCTGCATGCAAGATATTGATTTTTATGAAGAATCTAATGGTGGTGTAACTATCTCTGGGGGTGAAGGTATGGCACAACCTGAATTTCTAGAAGAGCTTGTTTTATCTCTTAAAGAAAAGAATTTACATGTTGCTATTGAAACAACGGGATATATTCAAAAAGAAACATTTCAAAAATTAGCACCTTTATTTGATCTTTTACTTTTTGATGTAAAACATTATAATCGAGTTCAACATTTTGAAGGAACAGGTGTTTATAATGATTTAATTGTTGAAAATCTTCAATGGGCTATTCAACGTCAACTTAATGTTTTACCACGCATTCCTGTTATTCCTGATTTTAATGATTCTTTAGAAGACGCTGAAGGAATAAGCGAATTATTAAAAGTATCAAACATTCAAAAGGTACAACTTCTTCCTTTTCATCAATTTGGTGAAAAGAAATATGACTTATTAAATAAAGAATATACTTTAAAAACTTATCAAGCATATCATGAAGAAGACTTGAAAGATTACCAACAAATCTTTTTAGATAAAGGTATTGATTGTTTCTTTTAGATATAAAAAGCTATCTATTTACTTACAGATAGCTTTTTATTTTTTATGAAGTTGACTCTTTATATACGTATTATACAAAATATTTAATACTACTTCAGAATTATCAAAAACACTTTGTTTTTTATTATTCTTTTCTACATTTAAGATATTTTTATTTTCTAAATTTTTCATATACTCTCTCCTGTTTTAGAAATAATCATTCTTCATTAAGAGTATATTAAAATTTATTTAAAAATATTTGTCATTATTTATTTCACAATTCCGCCTTGTATAAATCCTTCATAAACTTTATATGTTTGATAATATATTTCTTCAACACCCTGAAAAAAATCAATTTTTCCTTGAATACGCAACAAGTAAAGGTACTCCCCTTTTTGATAAAATAAAGGACCTCTAAAAGGCAATTCTTCATCAACTTGTAATAAAGCTTCTTTTAAAAAATCACCATTAAAGTTTTCCTCTATAACCCTTCCATAGTAATTCATAGACCAACATGGTTTTCCATCTTTATAAACAATTTCTTGTCCACTAAAATTTTCCGCACCAAAGAAAGAATCTAAATAAGTATAATTATTCTCTTGATATGAATAATCATGAGACTCTTTTCTTGAAGAATTGACTTTATTTGTTTTATTTGCATACGTTGCCTTTTTGGCTTTTACAAGAAAGCATGCAAGTTCACTTATTTCAATTTTATGAGTTTCTAATGTTAAACAATCATCTTCTTTAACTAAATAATCTATTGAAACACCAAAAAGATTTGAAAGTTTTATTAAATACTCAATATTAGGATAAATAGTTCCTGTTTCCCATTTTGTAACTGTTTGTCTTGAAACATTTAATTGATATGCTAGTTCTTCTTGCGTAAGCATGTTTTTCTTTCTATAATACACTATCTTTTCATTAAGCATTATTGTCACCTCCTAGAAAAATTATAACATTCTTACTTCTTATCACCAGCAACTTTCCTTTACATTTTTGCTACAAAAAATCCTAAGGAAACCTTAGGATCAAACTTTCTCAACTTGTATATGTTTTTCTTTAAAATATTCTTCAACTTCTTGAGGAATTCCTTGATCTGTATAAATACATGATACTTGATGTAAATCAATTAAATTAGAAACTCCTTTTTGATGAAACTTATCTGATTCAGTAACAATAATAACATGACTTGCTTGTCTTGCCATATCTTTAACAGCTTCACAACGCATATAATCATTTCCTGTAAATCCTGTATCAATACTAAAACCATCTGTTCCAATAAAGAGTTTATCCACAAAAAATGCTTCTGCACATTTTCTCATCATTGGTCCTACCATCACTTGAGATTCATGTTGATATTCTCCACCTAATAAAATAATTTTAATAGCTGTATGTTTACGAATATAATCTGCAATAAATGCAGAATTGGTAATCAGTGTGACATCTTTTTTTGTCTTTGCAATTTCTAAGGCTACTAGAGCACAACATGAACCTGATTCAATCATAATTGTTTCACCATGTTGAATCGATTCTACTGCTTTTTTAGCTACTTTTTGTTTTTGTTCATAATGATAAGCAAGACGAATATTCATATCATCACTTTTATTAAGAGTAGCATACCCATGTTCTCTAATTAACATACCACTTTCTGAAAGAGCATCTAAATCTTTACGAATTGTAACTTGTGAAACTCCTAGTAATTCAGAAAGTTTTGTAACTTCTACTTTTTTATTTTGTGTGAGTAATTCTAAAATCTTTGTTTGTCGTTTATTCATAAAATAATCCTTTCATTAATAAGAATATCTACTTTTATTTGAAAGCAAGGATTTTATTAAAAAAGAGGCCTTGCCTCTTAGTTATTATAATCATCTTCGATTGTACTATCTACATCGTCTTCTACTTCTTCAGATTCTTCATCTTCATCAGTATAGATGTCATTCATATCGATGTGTACTTCATCAAATTTATGACGAGAACGTAAATCCCAGTTGTTTTCACCAATTGTAATGAAACGTCCATCTAAAGTAATGTTTGTATAGAATAAAGATTCTTTTTCATCTTTTTCTTCTTCATCAAAACCTTTTACTTCACTTACTTCTTGCCATAATTTATAGAAATTAACTGCTTTTTTCTTTTTAGACATTAATTCATAAGCGACATCAACCATTGATCTATTTTTATCCATCTTTATCTCTCCTTACATTTTTTCGGGTGCTTCAACACCAATTAAGTTTAATGCATTTTTTAATGTAATACGTGTTGCTTCTACTAAAGCTAAACGTTGCATTGATAATTCAATATTTTCTTTATCTATTACATAACAATCATTATAGAAACTATGGAATAATTGTGCAAGTCTTTGAATATAATTTGCGATTTTATGTGGACTTCTTGATTTTGCACTATCCGCAATTTCATTTCTAAATTCATTAATATGTTTTAATAAAGCCATTTCTTTATCATTTACAAGTAATTCAAAATGATCTGCAATTGTAATATCATTTTCTTTAGCTTGTCTTAAAATTGAACACATTCTTGCATGAGCATATTGTGCATAATAAACAGGGTTATCATTTGATTTAGATTTAGCTAATGTTAAATCAAAATCATAAGGTGTATTGGCTGCTTTAGCGGCAAAGAAATAACGAGTTGCATCAACACCAATATCATCAATTAAATCTTTAATAGTGATTGCATTTCCTGTACGTTTAGACATTTTAACAACTTCACCATTTTCCATCATTCTTACCATTTGTAGAATATCAATATTTAATTGATCACTATTATAACCTAAAGCTTGAATAGCAGCTTTCATACGATTGATATAACCATGATGATCTGCTCCTAATAAATCTACTAAATATTCATAACCTCTATCTAATTTATTTAAATGATAAGCAATATCAGGAGTTAAATAAGTATAACTTCCATCAGATTTAATTAAGACACGGTCTTTATCATCTCCAAATTCAGTTGATTTAAACCATAAAGCCCCATCTTGTTCATAAGTAAATCCTTTTTCTTTTAATTTTTCAATTGTAGGAACTACTTTATTTTCTTCATATAAAGAAGTTTCAGAGAACCAAACATCATGATGAACTCTAAATTCCGCTAAAATAACTTTAATTTTTTGTAATTCAAATTTAGTTCCTTCTTTTCTAAAGAAAGCAATCATTTCATCATGATCTGCATTTAAATATTTATCGCCAACTTCTTCTTTGATTTTAACAGCGATATCTTTAATATCTTGACCATGATATCCATCTTCAGGTAATTCAAAATCTAAACCAAAAGCTTCTCTATATCTTGCATATAAAGATAAAGCTAAATTATAAATTTGATTTCCTGCATCATTAATATAATATTCTCTTGTAACATCATATCCTGCAGCTGACATAATACGACAAATACTATCTCCTACTGCTGCCCCTTTAGCATGTCCTAAATGTAAATCTCCTGTTGGATTGGCAGAAACGAATTCAACATTATATTTAATTCCTTTTCCTGCATCACTTTTTCCATAATCATCTTTTTCTGCTAATACTTCTTTAATAATAGAAGTTAAAGCATCTTTTTTCATAAACATATTGATGAATCCTGGACCAGCAATTTCAATAGAATCGATATTTGCTTCCTCTTTATCAATTGCTTCGATTAATTGTTCTGCAATCATTCTTGGATTCTTTCTAAGTAATCTTGTAAGTTGCATAGCGATATTTGTTGAATAATCACCATGACTTTTTTCTTTTGGTATTTCTATTGTGATTTGATCTATTTCATAATCTTCTACAAAATTGCATTTAACCATTGCTTTTTTTAGTGCTTCTTTCAATGCAATTTCAATTTTATTTACAGCCATTTTTTACCTCCTTAAAAAAGATATTTAATCGTTTATACGTTACCATTAAGAGTACATAAAGTCAATGTTTTTTACCTAAAGTAATGGAGCAATTACACGTAAAATTGCTTCAAACCAACCCATAAATTTACCAGTTACAACTTCATCCAAGGTAATTTCATGAGACTTTTCTACTGTCGCTAAAAAATCTTCCTTAATATCTTTTAATATTTTATTGTTATATAAATAAATTCCATTTTCAAAATGAAGATATAAACTACGATAATCTAAATTAATTGTCCCTACTGTTGCACATTTATCATCCACTAAAAAGTTTTTAGCGTGAATAAATCCAGGAGTATATTCATAAATACGAATACCATGTTTGATCAATGTTTGATAATATGAACGTGTAACTCTAAAAACAATTTTTTTATCTGGTATTCCTGGTGTAATGATGCGTACGTCGACTCCTCTTTTAGCAGCATTGATCAATGCTGTTTGTAAGTTATCATCTAAGATCAAATAAGGTGTTGTAATATATAAATAATCATACGCTTGATTGATCATGTTTAAATAAACATTTTCACCTACATTTTCATCATCTAAAGGAGAATCTCCATAAGGAGTTACATAGCCATCTACCTCAAATTTTTGCTGAGAGCGCACATAATACTTTTCATAATCTTCTTCTGTATTTCTTGCTACATTCCATGATTCTAAAAACATCTTCGTAAGCGAATTAACAGCAGGACCATGAATCATTAACCCAGAATCCTTCCAATGCCCATATTTAACTCTTTGATTAATATATTCATCTGCTAAATTAAATCCACCACTAAAGCCTATTTCACCATCAATCACCACGATCTTTTTATGATCACGGTTATTCATCGCTAAAGATAAAACAGGTATAAAAGGATTAAATGCCACACTCTTTATGCCCATTTTTTCAAGTTGACGATCATAATGACGAGGCAACATCGTAAGTGATCCTACATCATCATACATAAATCTCACTTCTACGCCTTCTTTAACTTTCTCTTTAAGAATATCTAAAACACTTTTCAACATTTTTCCTTCATCAACAATAAAAAATTGCATAAAAATGAATTTTTTCGCATTTCTTAAAGATTCCAATAAAGGTTCAAAAGCATCATCACCTAATGAAAAATATTTAAGATCTTGTCCATAATAAGTAGGATATCTTTGTTGATTTAAATAATTCATTTGTCCTTTAATATAAGGATCAGCTACTTCTTCTATAATATCATTTTCAATAATACGTTGATTCTTTATTTGTTTTAAAAAAGCAAATTGTAACCTTTGACTTGGTTTTTTATCTCCTAAAAATACATAAAGAACACCACCTACAAAAGGTACAGCAGCTATCAAAACAAGCCAGGTAATCTTATAAGCACTTGCATCATCCTTATTTATAATATATAAAGCAGCAAGAACGCTAATAAGCTTGAACAAATAGACAAAAAATCTAGATGATCTATGAATCGTCAAAAAGGCAACAAAAACAATAATTAATTGAATTAAAATCAATAAACCTGAAAATAATATTTTATTCGTTAATAACTTCTTAGATTGCTTCATTTTCTTCTCCATAAAAATCATATTTCATCATCACGTAAACTTCACTTAATTGTTGATGCTCATCACTTAAAATATACTTCACTTTTAAATAACGATCATGTTCCATTGTAATAAGTTCTGTAAAGAGTTCTATCATCCCATAATCTGTATGATAATGATTTCCTATCTTTCTATGATAAGAAAGATTTAATAAAGAAGGTCCATTAGCTAATGTCATTTCTTTACCTTTTAAAATAATTTCTATCTTTTGATCATTGTTATAGAAAGTAAATTTCTCTTTATCAAATCCTTTTTCATAGATTCCATCACTTTTAAATTGAACTGTTTCATGATGATCATCATATTTAAATATACTCTTATAATTTACTTTAATATTCTTTTTCATTCTATCACCGTGCATATTATAACATAAAATGGCAAGAATAAAATCGGTGATAAAATGAGACAGTTTATAAAAAGAATTCTTTATTGTTTTATATTTTTCTTCACATTTCTTTTATTGATGTATGTTATTGCCTTTTGTGTAGGAAAACCTGAACTTAATAAAGATCGTTACATAAAGCTTTATGATGATCAAAATAAGATTTTTTATCAAAGTGTCAATAATTATAGTGGGCAATATGTTTCAATTGATGATGTTAGTCCTTATTTTTTAAAATCAATTGTTGCTATTGAAGATAAACGTTTTTATAGTCATCATGGGTTTGATTATGTCGGAATTTCCCGGGCAATAAAAACAAATGTCCTAAAAAGGAAAACTTCTCAAGGTGCTAGCACAATAACCCAACAATACGCTCGTCTTCTTTATTTAACAAATGAAAAGACTTGGTCTCGTAAAGTAAAAGAAGCTTTTTTTACTTTACAATTAGAAACGCATTTATCAAAAAAGGAAATTTTAGAAGGTTATATCAATAATGTCTATTTTGGACATGGAATTTATGGCATTGAAAATGCTTCCCAGTATTTCTATGGTAAAAAAGCAAAAGAATTGACTTTAAATGAAGCAAGCATGTTAGCAGGGGTTGTCAATGGTCCCCAGTATTATTCACCAATTTTAAACAAAGAAAGAGCTAAACAAAGACAAAGTCTTGTTTTAAAAGCTATGTATGATAATCAAATGATTACTCAAAGTATTTTAGAGGCCACTCAAAAACAAACTCTTAATTTAGCAAGTGAACATTCACTTAATGAAAATATGTCTACTTATTATTATAAGGATACTGTTTTAGAAGAATTAGAGGAATTAGGTTTTTATAATAATCAATATTTAAATAAAGGATTAAATATTTATACTTCTTTTAACAGTGAATATCAAAATACTTTAAATGATCTTATTAAAGAAAAGAAAATACAAGGTGATCTACAATGCGCTTTTACGGTTGCAAATCCTAAAACCAATCAATTACAAGCCTTGATTGGTGGTAAAGATTACGCTAATTCTCAATATAATCGTGCAATACATGCTTCTAGACAAATAGGAAGTACAGTGAAACCTTTTCTCTATTATTTAGCCTTAGAAAACGGATTTAACCCCTCTACACGTTTTCTATGCGAACCAACGACCTTTAAATTAAGTAACAATACAACTTACTCTCCTGCTAATTTTCATCAAAAATATGCTTATCAAGAAATCACACTTGCTCAAGCTATTGCTGTCAGCGATAATATTTATGCTGTAAAAACACATTTATTTTTAGGTACAGAAAATCTTAGAGATTTTCTTAAATCCTATGGAATCAACGCTAAAAACAACGCCTCTTTAGCACTTGGAACAGTTAATACAAACATTTATAATCTTTCAAATATCTACTGTAATATTGCTTCTGGTGGTAAATATCAACATCTTTATACCATTGAAAAAATCGTTGATCATCAAGGAAAAACTATTTATCAACATAAAAATCAAAGAATTCAAAATTTGAACAAAGAAAGCTGTTTAATCCTCAATCAATTATTAACAGGAACCTTTAATAAACAATTTTCAACTTATTTAAATGCAACAATGGAAAATTATCAAACCAAATATAAAGTTGCCTGTAAAACAGGAAGTACAGATTATGATAATTTGATTGTTGCTTATAATCCTAATATCCTCATTAATGGTTGGGTAGGCTATGATGATAATCGAAAAATAGAAAACAGTCAGGAAAAAGTACTTGCTAAAGAAGTGGCGATTAATTTTTTAAATAAAGAAATCAAAAAAGAAAGTTGGTATAAATTAACATCTAAATTAAATGCTATCGCTATTAATCCTATCTATGGAAATATTGATGAAACAGGGATTGTTTATTGGTTTAGAAAAGGGAGTCCTTGATATCTTGTTCATTATCCTATAGAATGGATATGGTGATGAAAATGTTTAAAAATTCTTTTTGGGGAATATTAAAAAAAGGTTATTGGGATAGTGGAAATACAGATGAAGTTTTTGAACCAATTATTAATTTTTTAGTAAATCATAAAGATCAATATATTTTTGATTTTCATGATTTAATGTCTGAATTTCTATATGAATTAGATCGTAAAGAAATCTACGAACATAGTATCAATCAAGAACAATTTAATGAGGAAGATTTCTTAAATCAAAGAGCTTATGTTCTTACAAATGGTAATAAATATTATCATGATATCATTTCCCTCATTAAACCACTAGATGGTGAATTAAAATGTCCACAGCTTTTAACGCTTCCAGCAAAAGCTTGGTCTATCAAAAACAACAAATCTATTGAAAAATATCCACATACACCTAAATATAATATTCAAACAAAAAGCAATACCAAATATTGGTAAAAAAAGAGGATTTCAAAAATCCTCTTTTTAGATACTTCATTATATATAGACATTATTAAAGAATTTGGAGTGCTTGGTGTATGAGATGTGTATTTCTTTAACTTTTAATCGCAACAATTATATCTTGTCTATACATATTAAATGTACCATGTATAGACATGAATATCAATCATTTTATAAAAAAGAGAAGAATTTCTTCTTCCCTAAATAACATCATATCCTGCTTGTTTGACAGCAGATATGATCACTTGATCATCAACATCTCGATCATAGACAACATGTGCTTCTTCTTTTTTTAAGTTCACTTGTGAACTTACACCTTCAATAGCATTAATTGCACGTGTTACATTAGCCACACAATGTTGACAAGTCATACCTTTAATTTTAAATACTTTTTCTTTAATAATTGGATTGTCTAATTTTTTATCTTCTAAAGCTTGATAGATTTCTCCACCACCGCCACAACAAGAACTTTCACCCTTCATGTGTTTTCTTGTTGATTTTAAAGCAATACCAACAACCACCACTAATATAAGAACGATAATAACATTAGCCATAATTACCTCCTGTTATTTTCTTTTCTTCTTAATTTTTTGAACAAGTGTGTAAATAGAAACACCTATTAAATAAATAACAAGTACTCCTAAAAACATATAGAAAGTCGAACCACTTACATTACCCATGATTATGTCTCTCTTTCATTTTCTTTTGATCTCTATAATAATCATCTAAAGGAGATGAACATTGACTACACCCTGCACAAATACCACTACACTTATGTCCATCTTTCTTTCTAAAGAAATGTGTATAGATGACCCATGCACAATAGGTAACAATTAATAAAACAATAATCACATTAGCCATAATAATACCTCCTTTAATTTATAAAAATCCGGAGTAATTCCGGATTTTATTATGCTTCAACTGATCTTGTAGAATAAACTTTTTGATCTTTATATGGATCAGGTCTAAATAACATGTATAACATGAATGCAAGAACAACGAATGCAACAACTGTCCAGAATCCAAATGTTCCATATAATACTAATGAACCAATTTGATATACCATTAATGAAACAGCGTAAGCAAATACGTTTTGGAAGATAATTGCAAACCAGAACCATCTTCTATCATTCAATTCGTTAGCCATTGTTGAAATAGCAGCTAAACATGGTGAATCTAATAAGTTAAAGATTAAGAATGATAATGCAGCCATTGCAGTTGGGAACCATTGAGCAACACCAGCAGCAACGTTAACAGCATCTTCAGTATCTCCAGCAACATTAGCTAATACACCCATTGTAGAAACGATTGCTTCTTTAGCTGAGAATCCAGTTAATGATGAAGCAACTGATTGCCAGTTACCAAATCCAAGTGGAGCAAAGATTGGAGCAATAACGTTACCAATAACAGCGATTAAACTATTAGCAGTATCTTCTACCATACCAAATGATCCACCTTCAAATCCGAATGTAGATAAGAACCAAATAACGATACAAGCAACAACTAAGATTGTACCAGCTTTAATTAAGAATGCTTTTAATCTTTCCCATACGTGTAATAATACAGTTTTAACACTAGGAATATGATATTCTGGTAATTCCATTACGAATGGAGCAGGTTTACCAGAGAATGGTTTTGTTTTCTTTAAGATAATAGCAGAAACTAATACAGCAACAATACCTAAGAAATACATTGCAGGAGCAATCATTCCTCCAGCTTCCCAACCAGCAACTTTACCAGCCATAACTCCACCTAATAAAGCGATAACAGGTAATTTTGCACCACAAGGAATAAATGTAGCAGTCATAATAGTTAAACGTCTATCATTATCTTGTTCGATTGTTTTAGATGCCATAATAGCAGGAACACCACAACCAGAACCAATTAATAATGGAATAAAGCTTTTTCCAGATAAACCGAAATATCTAAATACTCTATCCATGACGAATGCAATACGAACCATGTAACCACAATCTTCTAAGATTGATAAGAATAAGAATAAGATTGCCATTTGAGGTGCGAATCCGATAACTGCACCAACACCACCGATGATACCATCAACGATAACAGCAGATAATAAACCACTTGCTCCAACTGAACTTAAGAATCCAGATACAGCATCTTGAATAGCTACAACAAAGACATCATTTGTCCAGTCAGTAACGAATGTCCCAACAGTTGTAACTGAAATATAGTAAACAATATACATGATTAATAAGAAAATAGGAATTCCTAAGAATCTGTTTGTTACAATTTTATCAATTTTGTCAGAAATTGTTAATTTTTCTTTTGGTTTTTCAACAGTTGTTGAAATTATTTTTTGAATATAAGTATAACGACCATCAGTAACAATACTTTCCATATCGTCATCTAATTCAGTTTCTAAATCTTTTCTTAACGCATCAATAGTAGTTTTAGCTTGAGCATCTAAAACAATATGATTCATTACTTTTTCATCATTTTCTAAAACTTTAACAGCATACCATCTTTTTTTGTTAGCAGCAATTGTTTCAGATAAAGCAGGAACAACAGTATCAATTGCTTTTTCAAGTTTTTCACTGAAAATAGCTCCTGGTAATTGATGTTCACCTTGTTTAGCAACTTTAACAGCTTCAGCAATTAATTCTTTTAAACCTGTTCCTTTTAAAGCAGAAGTTTCAATAATAGGACATCCTAATACCATTGATAAACGTTTAGTGTCAATTTTTAAACCTCTTTTTTCAATTAAGTCCGCCATATTTAAAGCAACAACTACTGGAACCCCAGTTTCAATTAATTGAGTTGTTAAATATAAGTTTCTTTCAATATTAGTAGCGTCAACTAAGTCAATGATGACATCTGGATCTTCATTTAAAAGAAAATCACGGCTGACAACTTCTTCTAATGTATAAGGAGATAAAGAATAAATACCTGGTAAGTCAACAACAGTAATATTATCTTCTTTGTTTCCTTTTACTTTTCCTTCTTTCTTTTCTACAGTAACACCTGGCCAGTTACCAACATATTGATTAGCACCTGTTAATGCGTTAAACATTGTTGTTTTACCACAGTTAGGGTTACCTGCAAGCGCAAATTTAATATTCATTTTTAACTTTCCCCCTCCGTTATTCAACTTCAACACATTGTGCATCGTTTTTTCTAACTGATAATTCATAACCTCTTACAGTAATTTCAACAGGATCTCCAAGAGGAGCAACTTTTCTAATATATAATTCTACCCCTTTAGTGATACCCATATCCATAATACGTCTTTTGTAAGCTCCATCACCTTCAATTTTCTTAACAGTGACAGTGCTACCAACTTCTACTTCATTAAGTTTCACAACACTTCCCCCTTTTCTACACCATGATACGTTTTGCCATATCTTCATTAATAGCAACGCGAGAATCCTTGATATTAACAATCACATTTCCCCCGATTGCCGAAACAACAGAAACTTCAGTGCCAACAACAAAACCAAGATTATTTAAAAATCTTCTCGTTTCTTCGTTCCCACCAATTCTTTTGATTTTACCGGTTTCTCCTATGTTTAACATTGTTAACGGCATCTTACTTACCTCCTCAAGAATTTGTCCTCGCTAACCACATTAGGTTATGCTAATTTGATTAGTATTTGCTAACTATAAGACATAAAATATAGTTAGACTTCTCTAACTTCAAATAGAATATACTTCATTTTAAAATAGATGTCAACCCTCTTTCAACAATTTACAACGTGCTTATTCATTGCTTATCTCGGTTAAAATATGATATAATACAGTAAGAGGTGATGCGCATGAATTTACAAGAATCAGGAGAAATGTATTTAGAAACGATTCTCGTCTTATCGAAAAAGAATAAAGATGTTCGTTCTATTGATATTGCAAGAGAACTTAATTATTCCAAACCGAGTGTTTCTCGTGCTATTGGTTTATTAAAAAAAGATGAATATATTATCGTAGATAGTAAAGGTTATATCGAATTAACTGATAAAGGTGCCGAAGTAGCAAACACAATTTATGATCGTCATGACACATTATCTTCATTTTTTGAAAGCATTGGTGTTTGCCACGATACCGCTGTTAATGATGCATGTCGAATTGAACATGTAATCTCTGATGAAACAATGAATAAAATCAAAGAACACATGAAACAAAAATAACTCTTCCTAGGAAGAGTTTTTATTTTATAAACAAAAAAAGGTAAGTGATCTTACCAAACTTTTGCTTCCCTTAATAATCTTATGATAGGAAAAAGGAATTTGGCTAATTTAAGTTAAATAATCATAAGACAATTAAACGAATAGTATTGCAGCAACGATGACACCGATTTGTAAAGTCAGAGCCATCAAGCTGCGCTTGAATTTCTTTTTCATAGCTCTTCGACCTTTCTGCGAATTGCCCCTCGCTAACTACAACTATATGTTAGCATAGGCTAACTATTGTGTCAATAAATATTACTACTTTTTTATATTTTATTTTTTCTACTATTTATCAAACAAAAATTCTTATAATATATCTTTTCCAGCACAATTCATGTATAATATTCTTTAATAATACAATAGATGAAAGAGAGGTGAAACTATGCCAAGACCAGGAACTGGCGGAGGAGGTCATCGTTCATCTGGCGGACATTCAAGTAGTCGTGTTGGTGGTGGACATCATGTAGGTAGTTCAAGCAGACCAACAAGAAGTAGAAGTTCATCGCATGGATCTGGCGGAGGTTATCATCGTCAACCCCCACCAAGAGGAATCTACCATGGTTACCATGGCTATCGAAGAAATGTTTATACAAGTTCATCAAGTGGTTTAGGGACTTTGATTGCTTGTTTAATTGTTTTCGCAGTTGTTATTTTTAGCTTTTTTATGATTGCTAGTGATGATAGTGACGTCGCATCAACAATTAATAGGGAAAAGATTGAAAATCCTGTTGCTTATGACAATAACTGTATCAGAGATGAATTAGGATATATTGAAAATCAAGGGAAACTTTCAAAGAATCTTAAAAACTTTTACAACAAAACAGGAATTCAACCTTATATTTATTTAAAGAGCTATGATGAAACACTTACAAGTGATAGTCAAAAAGATGATTATGCACAAAGCTGGTATGAACAAAACATTGATAATGAAGATACTTTCTTATTTGTTTACTATGAAGATCAAGATCCTAATGAAATAGGCTATATGGCTTATGTCAATGGTAAACAAGTCACATCGGTAATGGATAGTGAAGCTATTGATATTTTTTGGAATTACATAGATCGTTATTGGACAGACAGTTCATTATCGACTGTAGATGTTTTTACAAAAACATTCGATTCAACAGCTAAAACAATTATGAAAAAATCAACAACCTCTAAAGATATCATTAAAATTATTTGTATTATTGTAGGTATTGTCATTGTGATCGGTGGAATTATTTATATTTTACGTATGAAATTCAAACGTGATAAAGAAAAAGCAAAAGAAACAATTGAAATTTTAAAAACACCTCTTGATAAATCTGATGATTTAAGAGATAAATACTTAAATGAAGAAGGGAAAGAATAATTATGGGAATTTTAACAAGATTTACTGATATTATGAAAAGCAATATTAATGCCTTATTAGACAAATGTGAAGATCCAGCTAAAATGATTGATCAAACATTAAGAGATTTAAGAGAAGATCTTGCTGAAGTCAAAAAAGAAACAGCAAACATTATTGCTGATGCTAAAAGTGCTGATCGACAAGTTAAAGAATGTGAAGAAGAGATCACTAAATATACAACTGCTGCACAAAATGCATTAAAAGCAGGTAATGAAGATGATGCAAGAACATTGATTGCTAAAAAACAACAATATGAAAGCAATCTTGTTTCATACAAAAAAACACAAGAACTCACTCATGCCAATGCTGATAAAATGCGTCAAATGCATGATAAATTAGTAAACGATATCGAAACATTAGAAGCAAGAAGAGATGCTATTAAAGCAACAGTTGCTTCTGCTAAAGCTCAAGAACATATTAATAAAATTGTTTCTGGTGGAGATAAAGCAAAATCTTCTATGGAATCATTTGAACGCTATGAAAAGAAAGCTGAAAAAATGTTAGATGCTGCAACTGCTGAAGCAGAATTAAACGCTCATACAAGTGCTGCTTCTACTCTTGCTGATAAGTATACATCAAACGGTAGTGACGCTTCTGTTGAAGATGAATTAGCTGCTATGAAAGCAAAACTTGGATTATAATAATTGCTTGGAATATACATTTGTATATTCCTTTTTTTGTATTATAATATTTTCGAGGTGAAACCATGAATAAAAATAATTATCATACCCATACCACGAGATGCTATCACGCTAGTGGAAAAGATGAAGAATATGTAAAAGCAGCTATTAAAGCTGGTATCAAAGAATTAGGATTTTCTGATCATACACCTTGGCATTATGATTCTTCTTTTAAAGCAACAATGCGTATGCCTGAAAGTCAATTAGATGATTATATTGAAAGCATTCGTTATCTTAAAGAAAAATATAAAGATCAAATTTCTATTTTAATTGGATTAGAATGTGAATATTTTGAAAGATATATGCCTTGGCTTGAAAAGATGTTAAAAGATAAACAAATTGATTACATTATTTTAGGAAATCATTACTATCAAACAGATGAACTTCATCAATACTTTGGAAGTCCTGTCAATGAATACTATTTAAAAGCTTATGTCGATCATTGTATTAAAGCAATCGATACAGGTCTTTATAGTTATATAGCTCATCCTGATCTTGTTTACTATGATAAAGATTCAAAACTTTATCAAGAAGAAATGTCACGTTTATGTGCTTATGCTAAAGAAAAAGATATGCCTTTAGAATTTAATCTTTTAGGGTTTATGTCTGGTAGACATTATCCTAATGAATCTTTTTGGAAAATTGCTAGTAAATATCAAAATAAAGCCATCATTGGTTTTGATGCCCATAGCCCTGATGCACTTTTAAAAGACGATATCTATCAACAAGCCTTCAATTATCTTTCTTCTTTAGATGTTGAACTGATTGATACTATTAAGACATTAAAAAAATAAGGACAATGTCCTTACAAAAAAACTATCAAGAATCTAAAACAGATCTTGATAGTTTTTATTAACAAGTTCAATTGCTTGTTTTCCTGAAATATGTTCAATAGTAATTTCTATGCAACAAAGAGCTTTCCATTCTCTTTGTATTTCTTTTTCAACAGTAACTTCATCTTCATTATATTTCAAACCTAATGTTTTAATTGCATGATAGATTTCATCATCTTCTTGTAAGATTCTTGCTTTCCCAAAAAGAATGACACTTCTAAAATAGGTTGTTAATTCTTCTTCAATGACATCTTCTTGATCAATAATACTCATTGATACTTTCGGATTATTCCTAATAGCATCTATTTTATGTCCTTCTTTAGCACCATGAAAATAGATTTTTCCATCTTCATAAACAAAATCCATCGGTACTGAATAAGGATAACCATCATCCCCTGATCAAGCAAGCGTGGCTGTTTTGGCACGTCTTAAAATATCTAAACATTGTTTTTCAGTTAGCTCTTGTTTTTTTCTTCTCATTTTTCTAAACATATCATCACCTATATTTCTAATGTAAAGAATTTATGTAAAATATCTTTTGTTACTTCTCTATTTTCTTTATTCACTAAAATTGTCAGATGATCTCCTAAATGTAAAACGGTATCCCCACGAGGAACAATTTCTTCAATTCCTCGATTAATTGAAATAATGACACATTCTTTCGGTAAGCCTAAATCTTTAATTGGTTGATCTAAACAACATGAACCAAGTTCAATTGAATAATGAAGAATTTCTTTTTCTTCAAGTGAAATTTCATGATTGCCATTTTTGATCATACGGTTTAATAAACTATGATAAATAGGTTCACATCTTAGCATATTTGCTACAATATAGCCGACAAAACTACATACAGCAATTGGTAAAAATTGTGATAAACTACCACACATTTCAGCAATTAAAACAATGCCTGTAATCGGTGCACGAACAATACTTGCAAAAAGCCCTGCCATCGCTACAACTATAAAGTTATTAAAATACATAGCTGGTACACCACAATAAGTTGTAACAACAAGAGCATATCCACAACCTATTAAACTTCCAAGAACTAATAGTGGAAAGAAAATACCTCCAGGAGCTCCTGATCCAAAAGAAATCAATGAAAAAATAAATTTCATAGCCAAGAGCAATAAAACAGAACTTAAAACATAATTTCCTTCATGAAGTAAATCAATAATATGATGTCCTCCACATAAAACATCTGGATAGAAAATCATAAAGCCAATAGAAATAATTAAAGGAATATAAATTTTTTGATTATTCTTTAAAAAAGTGATTTTATCATAAAGTTTTAATGTAAACATTGTTGTTTTATTATAAAGCACACCTAATAAACCTGCAATAATTCCTAAGATGATTAAAAATCCATATTGACCTAAAGGCAAACTTTCAACAAGTGGAAAATAAAGAGATGGTGTCATCCCAAAAATATTTTTACTAATAAAATCTCCTGTAAGTGAAGCAACCATAACAGTTACTAAGGCAAGTGGTGAAAAGTTTTTATGAATTTCTTCTAAGGCAAACAAGACACCAGCTAATGGTGCATTAAATGCAGCCGAAAGCCCTGCTGCTGCCCCACATGTCAAAAGATACTTTTCTTCTAATTTCATTCTTTTAAATACAGAAGCTAGTCCTTTTCCAATCATAGCTCCTAATTGAATACTTGGCCCTTCTCTACCAAGAGATAAACCGCCAACTATTGAAAGTGTTCCTGCTATCATTTTAGCAAGGATGACTTTATACCATTTTTCGTCTATTTGATCAATCATTTCAGCTTCTACCTGTGGAATTCCACTTCCTGAAATATAAGATTCATATTTTAATAATTTAGAAATAATAAAACCAATCATTAAAATACAAATGATCCAAATACATAAATGAAATGTATTATTTTTAATATAATCGACAACAAAATAGGCAATCTTTTCACCATAAGATAACATCAATCTATAAATAACTGCCACAACCCCTGCTAATATACCAACAATAAAGCCTTCTAATAATACAATATTATCAAATCGACTTTTTGAACTTAAAAAACGTGCAATTGAAAACTCTTTTCTTTCCATAACTCTCCTCCCAATTCGATTTTTATTATAACACTTTGTCAAAAAAAAAAGAAACTGTACCATGATTTCTGTATGGTTAATGAATATAGTTTTTCATAATAATACAATAAGCACCTAATAAGCTTAACCCTATTAATCCCATATAGACCATATACTTGGTATGATCGCCTGTTTCACTTTTGTATTTGTATTTTTTTTCGTTTCTTGTGATGTTTCTATTTTAATGTTTTGTAATTCTGGGGTCATTTCTAAAACATTAGAATACCAACTAGTACCTCCTTCTAATTCATCAACATTTATTGACTCAAGAGGAAGATCAATTGTTTTCCCATTAATGATTAGCTTTGTATTTTTATCAAAATAGTAATTTTCATTATATCCTTTATCATTTAATTTAAGATATATACTATAGACATATTTTGTATTTTCTTTAAAGGAATCAATAAGATTTCCCCAGCTTCCTTTTTGGCTACCATAGCGTTTATTCCAATATGATGAAGAAGTAATACCACCTAACCCTCCTAAAAAAAGAAATAAGACAAGTCCTGTTATAAATGTGATCAAGTAAGTAGGATGTAAATAGATAATTGTAATTAAAGCAACAATAATTATTGCACTTATACCTATGCATATACGGCGAGATAATCCTTTAAAATAACGATTATACAATGGATATAAAACAAACCCTAGACAACTCATTCCTAAAACATAATTTTGTGATAAAACAACTGTATTTTCAGACACTAAAAGAGAAATCATATCTACAAACAAATACTCTATCCCCAAAAAGATGAATGTAAAAATAGCCATCACATAATTACTTTTATGTAATTTATTTTTTCTTCAGCTTTCATAATTTCATCCCTTTTTTTAAAATTAATGAAAATAAAATGTTAAATCAAGTTTATATAAACAAAAACACAAGAATTAATCTTGTGCTTCGTCTTTTTCATCATAGTAATTTCTTACTAAAGATTGTGTTTTTCTAATATGTTTTTCTACATTTGCTTTTGCAAGTGCTTTATCTTTCTTTACAATCGCTTCATAAATTTCTTTATGTTCTTGTGCTGCTTCAATTAAACGATTTGGCTGTTTAATTGAATGTCTGGAAGTAACATGAATATAATAGTTAATATCTGACAATAATTGTTCAAAATATTGTGAATGAGTTGCTCTATAAATAGCTTCATGGAAATCAATGTTTACTTCTGTAAATCTTTCTTGATCATTTTTTTCAGCATAGAATTCTAATAAATCATAGATTTCTTTAATTCTATCTAATTCTTCTTGAGTAACACGATCAATAGCAAGTTGTACAGATAAACTTTCTAAAACAACACGAATTTCTAACATATCATCAATATCTCTTGATGAAAAACCTAATACATAAACTCCTTTATTAGGAATACTTTTAACTAATCCTTCTAACTCTAATTGTTTTAAAGCTTCTCTAATAGGTGTTCTAGAAATATTTAGTTCTTTAGAAAGAACAACTTCATTTAATTTTTGTCCTTTTTCATATTCTTCATTTAAAATCTTATCTCTTAAAATACAAAAGATACGATGTCCTAAGGAACCATGTCCTGCATTTTCTAAAATATTTTTTTTCATACTATAACCTATCTATAATTGCTTGCGTGAATTCCTTTGTAGAAGCATGTCCACCAATATCACGCGTTACAATTTTTCCCTCTTCTACGACTTTTGAAAGTGCATCACGTAGTCTATTTGCTTGATCATTTTGTCCTAAGGCTTCTAACATTAAAGCAAACGCTAAAAGAAGAGCACTTGGATTGGCAATGCCTTGTCCTGCAATATCAGGAGCACTACCATGAACAGCTTCATAAATACGGTATTCATCTCCAATATTTCCACTAGGAGCAAATCCTAATCCACCTACTAAACCTGCACATAAATCAGAAACAATATCTCCATATAAATTAGGAGCAACCAATACATCAAATGTTTCTGGTCTTAAAACAAGCTGCATACACATATTATCAATGATTACTTCTTGTTTTTCTATTTCTGGATAATCTTTACCTACATTTCTAAAACATTCTAAGAATAATCCATCTGTAAATTTCATAATATTCGCTTTATGAATGGCTGTGACTTTTTTTCTACCATTTGCTTTTGCATATTCAAAAGCATAACGACAAATTTTTTCACTTGCTTCTCTAGTAATTAATTTAATACCATGAGCAACATCATCACCCACCATATATTCAATACCTTTATAAAGATCTTCGGTATTTTCACGAATCATGACTAAATCAATATTTTCATATTTAGAATCAATTCCTTTAAAAGAACGAATTGGTCTAACATTAGCATAAGTCGCAAATTTTTGTCTTAAAGCAACATTGACACTTCTAAATCCTGTACCAATAGGTGTTGCTGTTGGACCTTTTAATGCCCATTTATATTCTTTAATAGCATCTACAAGTCCTGGTTCAAAGACTTCTTTTGTTTTAGCAGCATATTCTGCACCTGCTTGATATTCTACCCATTCAATATCTAAATTCAAAGCTTTTGTAATGTCAACAACACTTTGTGAAATTTCTTTTCCGATTCCATCACCTGGAATTAATACTGCTTTCATTAAAAGTCACCTCCTAATTCTTTAATTGCATTTAATAGACCACCATATTGAATCATTGTTTTTTCTCTTGGTGATAATTTTAATTTTGCGGTAATTGTTTGATTATTTGTTTTATTGATAACAGTAATATCTTTATTGCTTTCAACACTATCTAATAAATTAATTAATTCATATTCATCTTGATCATTAAAGAAATCGTAATCTTTTTGATTAATAACAAGTGGTAAAATACCATTATTAATTAAGTTCGAACGATGAATTCTTGCAAATGAAATAGCAAAAATTGCTTTGATCTTTAAATAATTAGGAACAAGGGCTGCATGTTCACGTGAAGAACCTTGACCATAGTTATCTCCACCAACAATAAATCCTCCACCATTTTCAATGCATCTATTATAGAATTGATCATCTACTTTACAGAAAGAGAATTTAGCAAGATGTGGCACATTACTTCTATATGGAAGTAATTTAGAATCAGATGGCACAATATGATCTGTAGAAATATTATCTCCTACTTTTAAACATACTTTACCTTTAAATGTATCTGGTAATTTATCTCCTCGAGGAACTGGTTTAATATTTGGTCCCATATAAACTTCATTTTGAGGATCATATTCATCAATAAAGAAATTCTTATTCTTCACAAATGGTGTATTTTCAATATCGTCTAAATACATATCATCTTCAAATTCATCCGTTAAATATCCTTTGATTGCACTTAAAGCAGCAACTTCAGGTGATACTAAATAAACACTAGCATCATTTGTTCCTGAACGTCCTTTAAAGTTACGGTTGATAGTTCTAAGTGAAACACCTTTAGAAAGTGGTGCTTGCCCCATACCGATGCATGGTCCACAACCACATTCAAGAATTCTTGCCCCAGAGGCAATCATATCCGCTAAAGCTCCACATTTAGAAAGCATTGCTAGAATACTAGAAGAACCTGGAGCAATAACAAGTGATACATGAGTTGCTACTCTTCTTCCTTTTAAGATTTTAGCTGCTTTTAACATATCTGGAAGTGATGAGTTTGTACATGAACCAATCACTACTTGATTGATTTTCATTCCTCTTAATTCACTTACTGGTACAACAGCATCTGGACTATGTGGTTTGGCAGTTAATGGTACTAATTTTGATAAATCAACGGTGATTTCTTCATCATATGTAGCATCTTCATCTGCTTTTAATTCAACATAATCTTCTTCTCTTCCTTGTTGAATTAAATATTCTTTAGTAATTTCATCTGTTGGAAAGACAGAAGTCGTTGCCCCTAATTCAGCACCCATATTACAAATAGTTGCACGATCTGTTAATGATAATTCTTTTAAACCTTCTCCAGTGTATTCAATAATCTTATTGACTCCACCTTTGACAGATAATTGTTGTAAAATATATAAAATAACATCTTTAGCCGAAGCCCATTTTGCTTTTTTACCCACTAAATTTACTTTAACAACACTTGGACATTGTAAATAATATGTACCTGTTGCCATTGCTACAGCGACATCTAATCCTCCTGCCCCAATAGCAATCATTCCCATCGCACCACATGTTGGTGTATGTGAATCAGAACCTACTAATGTTTTTCCTGGTTTTGCAAAGTTTTCTAATTGCAATTGATGGCAAACACCATTTCCTGGTTTAGAAAAAGTAATTCCGTGTTTTTTTGCTACACTACGAATAAACTCATGATCATCCATGTTTTCAAATCCTGTTTGTAACATATTATGATCAATATATGCAACTGCCTTTTCAACCGCTACATGTTCAATTCCCATTGCCTCTAATTGTAAATAAGCCATTGTCCCTGTTGAATCTTGAGTTAATGTTTGATCAATTTGAATCCCTATTTGTTGACCAGCGACTAACTCACCACTTTTAAGTTTAGCACTTAAGATTTTATACGCTAAATTCATTATTCTACGTCCCCCTTATTACGATTGTATACAATTATACATTTCATGTGTATTATTGTAAATACATTCTAAGCAAATAAAGGGATTTTTTTACGTATATTCCATTAAAATTGTATATTGTATACAGTTATCAATCATTTAAAAAGGGAGCAAAAGCTCCGCTTTTTTATAAATCTAAGGCATATGCAATCGCAAGTTTTGTTGTATCTACGATTGAATCAATATGACAACGTTCTTTACCATGTGAATTGATCACAGCCATACCAAATGCTGCAGCATAAACATTATTACCTGCACGAATTGCAGCATTAGCGTCTGTTCCATAATGGAAGAAAACATCAACACAATAATTTAAGTTTGTTTTTTTAGCTTGGTTGATAATTCTTGTAGTAAGTTCTCTATCATATGGAGAATAGTTATCTTTAGCACAGATACTTACTGTTTTTTCATCAGCATGATAATCAGGCCCAATTAATCCAATATCTAAAGCAACATATTCTTCTACTTCTTCTGGTACATAAGCTCCACCATGTCCGATTTCTTCATAAATTGGGAAAGCTAATAATGTACGATATTTTGGTTTTAAGTTATTTCTTTTGAAGTAAGCCATTACTTCAATTAAAGCAGCAACAGCAGCTTTATCATCAATATAACGCGAAACAACATATCCTGATGGTGTATATTCAAAATGAGGATCTACAGAGATCACATCACCATGATCAATACCTAAAGCCATAACTTCTTCTTTAGAATGAACATCTTCATGTAAGATAACTTCCATATGGTCTTCATCTCTTGGCATTGTTCTAGCATCTTCAAATACATGAACTGAGTGAGCTTTACAAATAACCATACCTCTATATTTACGTCCATCTCTTGTAATAAGAGTAACGCCTTCACCTTCCATACTATGGTAGTTAACACCACCTAATTGTCTTACAATTAAATGACCGTTATCATCAATATGACGAACAACTAAACCAATTGTATCTAAGTGAGCACCCATACATACTGTTTTAGAATTATCTTCACCTTCTAAAGTAATGTAAGCTGTTCTTTTACGATCATAAGTCACTTCATAACCAAATTCAGCTGCTTTTTTTTCTAATAAAGCACCAACTTCTTCATAATAACTTACTGGACTTGGTACATTAATAAATTCTTCACATAATTCAACTAATTCTTTTTTGTCAATATTCATTTCCATTTTATAATACCTCTTTTACTTTTTATCATATAAATGACATGCGCAGAAATGACCTGGTTCTACTTCTTTAAAATCGGGTCTATCTGTTTTACAAATATCCATTACTTTCGGACATCTTGTACAGAAACGACATCCTTTTGGTGGGTTGGCTGGACTTGGCACATCGCCACCTAATATTTGTTTATCTTCGATTCTTTCTTTTCCAATTCTTGGAATTGCTGAAAATAGTGCTTGTGTATAAGGATGTAATGGTTTGGCATAAAGTGATTCAGTATCTGCCATTTCCATCATATTACCTAAATACATAACCCCTACTCTATCAGCAATATGTTTTACAACACTTAAGTCATGGGAAATGAAGATATAAGCAATACCCATTTTTTCTTGTAATTCATTTAATAAATTAATGATTTTTGCTTGAATTGAAACATCTAACGCTGAAACAGGTTCATCACAAATAATCAATTTTGGTTGTAAAGCAATTGCACGGGCAATCCCAATACGTTGTCTTTGTCCTCCTGAAAATTCATGAGGATAACGATACATGTAATCTAAATTTAAACCAACTTGTTTCATAACTTCCACAACACGTGCATCACGTTCTTCTTTTGTTTTATAACATTTAGCGATATCAATTGGTTCAGCAATAATATCTTTAACTGTCATACGTGGATTTAAAGAAGCATAAGGATCTTGGAAAATCAATTTGATTTTATCACGTGCTTCTTGTAATTCTTTACCTTTTAAGCTTGTAAAATCTTGACCATCTAAGATAACCTTTCCTTCAGTTGGTTCAATTAGACGGATTACACTTTTACCCATTGTTGATTTACCACATCCAGATTCACCAACAATCCCAAAAGTTTCTCCTATTTTAACATCAAAGCTAATATCATCTACCGCTTTAACAACGCTTTTTTTACCTCTTAAAGAAGATGATTTAATAGAATAATATTTCTTTAAATGTTCTACTTTTAATAAAACGTCTTGATTATTTTCCATTTTCTACATCCTCCTTATTCCATCTTTCATGATATTTCCAACAACGAACTAAATGGTTTTCACCATGTTCCATCATTGCTGGACATTCTTGATGACAGATTTCTTTAGCATGTTTACAACGTGGTGCGAAGAAACATCCTTTTGGAAGTTCATAAAGCATTGGTACAGAACCAGGAATAACTTCCAATTCTTCTTGATCATCGCTATCGATATCAGGGATTGATCTTCTTAGACCAATAGTATAAGGGTGTAAAGGATTTTTAAATAAATCTTCTACATTTGTATATTCTACGATCTTACCTGCATACATAACGATTACGTTATCTGCCATTTCTGAAATAACACCCATATCATGTGTAATTAATAATACGGCTGTATTTAATTCTTTTTTCATTTTATTAATTAATTTTAAGATTTGTGCTTGAATAGTCACATCTAATGCTGTTGTCGGTTCATCACAAATCAATAATGATGGATTACAAGAAAGTGCCATCGCAATCATGATTCTTTGTCTCATCCCACCAGATAATTGATGAGGACAAGAAGCAAATACTTTTTCAGGCATTGGAATACCTACAAGTTTAATCATTTCTAAAGCACGTTCTTTAGCTTCTTGTTTACTCATTTTTTCATGAGTTAAAACAGCTTCCATAATTTGTTTTCCAACAGTAATAACTGGATTTAAGGATGTCATTGGCTCTTGGAAAATCATTGAGATTTCTTTACCACGAATATCTCTCATTTCTTTAGGAGATTTCTTTAATAAATCTTCTCCTTTATACATAATTTCACCAGCAGTAATTTTACCTGGAGGAGATGGAATTAATTGCATTAATGATAAAGCTGTCATACTTTTACCACAACCAGATTCTCCAACAACTCCTAAAGTTTCTCCTGGTTTGATACTAAAACTTACCTCTTGTACAGCAGGAAGCGCTCCACGATCTGTAAAGAAGGTAATACCAAGATCTTTGACTTCTAATAATTCTTTATTTTCACTCATATCTTTTCCCCTTTTTACGATCTTAATTTTGGATCAAGCGCATCTCTTAATCCATCACCTAACATATTGAACGCTAATACTGTAATAATAATAGCTAAACCTGGAATTACTGAATAGTATGTTGCACTACGAATATATGGTTGTGAAAAACTAATCATTGAACCCCAGCTTGCCATTGGTGCTTTAACACCTAAACCTAAGAAGCTTAATGATGCCTCTGACATAATTGCATTTGGAATACCTAATGTTACAGTAACGATTAATGTTGATAAACAGTTAGGTAATAAATGTTTCATGATAATTCTAAAACTATTTCCACCGCTGACTTTACATGCATCGATGTATTCCATCTTTTTAAGACGCATAACATCCCCACGGATAAGTCTGGCTGTTGAAGCCCAACCTAAAAGACCGAGCGCTAAGTAAAGGTTAATTAAACCTGGTCCTAAAACAAACATGATTGCCATCGCAAATAATAAGAATGGAAAAGATGAAAATACTTGAATTAAAAATGAAATAACAGAATCTACTTTTCCACCATAATATCCGGCACAAACACCCATTGTATAACCAATAACTGTCGCGATAATTTGTGAAATGATACCAACACTTAAAGAAACACGGCATCCATAAATAATTCTTGAGAAAATATCTCTTCCTAAATCATCTGTACCAAACCAATGTTGTCCGCAAGGTTTCATTAAACGATCTGTAAGAACTTGTTTGTTTGGATCATAAGGAGCAATCAATGGTGCAAATAAAGCAATTAAGCATAAAAGAATAACGATGAATAAACATACCATTGCTACTTTATTTTTCTTGAAAATGTTCCAACTGATTGACCAATAACTTTGATATGTTTGATCTTTTTTCTTTTTAAACATTTTATGATGACTCCTTTCCTAAACGAATTCTTGGATCGACTACTGTATAAAGTAAATCAACTACTAAATACATAATGACACAAATAACCGCAATATACATAACGCCACCTTGGACGATTGGTAAATCACGCGTATTAATACTATCTACTAACATTTTTCCAATTCCAGGAATTGAAAATACAGATTCTACTAAGACAGATCCTGTTAAGATGTTTCCTAAATCAGATCCTGCAATTGTAATGATTGGAATTAACGCATTACGTAAAGCGTGTTTAATTGTAACAACCCAACCTTTTAAACCTTTAGCTTCAGCTGTACGAATGTAATCTTGTGATAAAACATCTAACATACTTGTTCTTGTAATACGAGCAATACTTGCTGCATATCTTGTACCTAAGGCAATACCTGGTAAGATAAATGATTTAAAACTATCAATACCTGATAAAGGTAATAGATTAAATTTCAAACAGATAACAATTTGTAAGATGATAGCAATCCAGAATGCGGGAGCTGAAATACCAAATACAGAAATTGTCATTAAAACCGAATCAACCCATTTACCATGATTAACGGCAGCCACAACACCTACTACTACCCCTAAAGCAACAGCTAAGATATAAGCAATACCAGCAAGCTTAGCCGTTACTAAAAATGAACTTGTTAAAATATCAATTACTGGTTTATTTTGGAAATATGATGTTCCAAAGTTCCCTTGAAGCATATTTCCTAACCAACTGAAATATTGAATATAAATTGGTTGGTCTAATCCCATTTCATGTGTAACACGTGCAATCGTTGCTTGATCAGCGAACTCACCTAACATGATTTCAACTGGATTACCAGGCACAATGTTTAACACAAAGAATGTGATTAACGAAATACAAAAAACGACACCAATAGCTTGTAATACACGTTTTAGTAAATACTTCGCCATATTTTTCCTCCTTTTTCCTACAATAAATATATGGAATGCATTGCTGCATTCCATATATGATTAACACTTATTTAATTTCATTTACTATTTTTTAGATAAATCAATATCAATGTTATATAAATGATAAATTAAGTTTCCTAATTTAGCATTTTTTACATATGGTTTAGCAACAAATTGTAACTTACCATAATATAATGGAATTGTTCCATAATCTTCACGAGATAAGATATAATCTGCTTTTTTGTATAATTCAACACGTTTATCAGAATCATTTGATTCTCGAGCTTCTTTCATTAATGAATCGAATTCAGGATTATTGTAGAATACACCTTTTCCTACAGCGTTTTCTGAATAGTAATAAGTATACATTTGGTTATCAGCATCTGCATATAATGGGAACCAACCAAGAACTGTAGCTTGTAATTCACCAGCAGCTCTAGCTGAAGACCAAATACCTGCATCAATTGTTTCTACATTCATAGTAATTCCTGCTTCTTTTAAGTAAGCTTGTAATGCAGTAGCAATTTTTTCTTCGTTTTGTCTAACTTTGCAAGTAAATGTAGGGTTTGAAATACCTGCATCAGCTAAAACTTGTTTAGCTTTTTTAACGTTATGTTCATAAGTTTTTAATTTGTCATCATGACCTGGAACACCTGGATTTAAGAATGATGAAGCTGGTTCAGCAGCACCATTTAATACAGTACTACATAATTCTTTACGGTTAATAGCTAATGAGATTGCTTCTCTAACTGCTTTATTGCTTAATACTGGATCATTATTTTTAATTGATAAGAAATATGTACCTAATGGAGTTACTTGAGTAATTTCATCTTTTAAATCACTATCTTTATATTGATCTAATAATGAAGTAGATAAGTCACACATATCAATGTTACCTTGTTCATATTCCATCATTTTTGTACTTACATCATCAATATAAACAATTTCTAAACGATCTAAGTTAGGTTTTTTACCATGATATTTTTTATTTGGAACCATTACAACTTTAGTTTGTTCATCATTTTCTTTAATTACATAAGGACCAGTACCAATTAAGTTAGTTCCTTTACCCCAGTTTTCACCAGCAGCAGCACATGCATCAGAAGGATAAATTGATGCATAGTCCATACCTAAGTTAGCAACAAATGGCGCAAATTTGTAATTAATATGTAATTTAAAAGTGTAATCATCAACAGTTTCAAAACCACTTAATTCAGTAGCTTTACCATCTAACATATCTTGAGCACCAGTAATCATGTTGTACATATATGTATTTGTACATCCTGTTGCTGGTGTAAACATTCTTTCGAATGTATATTTAACGTCTTCAGTAGTTAAATCAGAACCATCTGAGAATTTAACACCTTTTTTAAGTGTAATTGTATAAGTTAATCCATCATCAGATACTTCTGGCATGTCTTTAGCAAGAACACATTCTTCTTTATTGTCATCATTCCAACGATATAATCCTTCTAATACGTTGTCAGCAACAGAAGAAGCCCCTGAGTTAGTATTAGTTTGCATATCTAAACCAACTTTTGGATTAGATTGACCAAAGCGAAATACTTTTTCGCCACTTTCTGTACTTTTGCTTGAGCTACTTGAACCACCACATCCAGCTAAGGATACAGCCATTGCAGCAACAGCAAGAACAGATAAAGATTTCTTTAATAAGTTCATTTCCCTTTCCTCCTAGTTTTAACAATTCCCTACTTAAACTTTCTTAAAGTACCTTTGTATTATATCAAAGGGGTTTCTTGATTTCAACAGAATGTTGCATTTTTGTATACAATTAAGAACAATTATCTAATTTCATACCTTATTTTCATACTTTTTTATTTTTTTTTGCAAAAAATGTTCTTGTTTATGCAAAAAAACAATATCCAATCCATATGGATATTGTTTTTTATTTTAAAGCATACTTGTCATTCCACCATCAATAACAAGTAATTGTCCTGTTGTATAAGTACAAGCGTCACTTGCAAAGTAAATAAGTGCTCCGTTCATTTCACCTTCTCGACCAAATCTCTTAAGAGCTACTCTGTTTTTTAAAACAAGAGAACCCGGTGCATCTAAAGCATCATGTGTCATTTCTGTATCATAGACACCTGGTGCAATCGCATTAACAAGAATACCATAAGGGGCTAAATCTCCAGCCATGGCTTTTGTAAGATTGACAACCCCGCCTTTAGCCGCAAAATAACTTACTTGAGCAGGTCCAGCTTGAATACCACCAACCGATGAAATATTAATAATTCTTCCATATTTTTGTTTCATCATAATAGTTGAAACTTCTCTTGCCATGAGGAAAACACCTTTTAAATCCGTATCTAAAACTTTATCCCATTGTGCTGTTGTATGATCATGAAGACCACTTGAGTATTCAACAACACCTGCATTATTGACAAGAATATCAATTTTTCCAAAATGCTCTACGACAGCATTAACCGCATTTTTAATACTTTCTTCATCTGTAACATCACATGAAACAGGTAAACAATCTTGTCCATTTTGTTTCAATTCTTTAGAAAATTCTTCTAATCTTTCTTTTCTACGTGCAAGGATAGCGACATCGCATCCTTGTTCACTCAATGCTCTTGCAAATTGTTGTCCAAGTCCACTTGAAGCTCCTGTAACAACCGCTACTTTTCCTGTTAAATCAAAACTAATCATCTTTATTGTCTCCTATTCCATCACACGGATTGCATGATATCCCTCATGAATTGCAGTTAAAATTTTTCTTGGTGCAACAGCATCTCCAATAACAGCAACTTCATCATATTTTTCATCTAATAATTCTTCTAATTGATTATTAGGTCTAAATCCAACAGCATTTAAAACAGTATCACATTCAAGAATTATTGTTTGTCCATCTCTTTCAAATGTAACACTTGTTGGTGTAATATTTGTTACTTTAGCGTTTGCTTCAACTTTAACACCACGATCTTTAACCATTTTTCTTAAATGTTGATCGTTGTTTAAACAATGGTTTGCTGTAAATAAGATATCTGGACACATTTCTACTAATGTCACATCTCCATCTTTTCCAGCAATATCACAAGCAGCTTCTGTTCCAGCAAGACCAGCACCAATAACAACAACTTTTTTACCAACTGTTGCTTGATGTGTTAAATAATCACTCGCAAGAACTGTTGTATCAATACCTGTAATTGGTGGCATAGCAGGAGTTGAACCAGCAGCTAAAATAACTTTGTCATAATCTCCTTCAAGATTATCTTTTGTAATTGCTGTATTTAAATGAATATTAACTCCTAATTTTTGACATTGTGTTTCTAAGTATTTAATTAATTTTAAAACATCCGCTTTAAAATCAGGACCACCTGCAGGCCATAAAGTTCCACCTAATTTATCTTCTTTTTCATATAAATCAACATCAAAACCACGACGTTTTGCAGTAATGGCAGCCATCATACCAGCTGGACCTCCACCAATAACTAATACATTACGTTTTTGACCATTTGGAAGTGGTAAAGCATAAGCTTTTTCTGCATAACATAATGGGTTTACTGCACAATAGTAGTGTTTTCCACTAAATCCAGCAAGTAAACATTCATTACATCCAACACATGGAGCGATATCTTCTTCATGATGTGCTTTGACTTTTTTAGGCCAATATGGATCAGCTAACATTTGATGAGCAAGTCCTACATAATCTAAAATACCATCTTCAACAGCTTTTTTAGCCACTTCAGGATCTTTTAGGTTCCCATCACCTAATACTGGAACGCTTACAATATCTTTAATTGCTTTTTGTACATCAAGTTTATATCCTTCTTTACTATAAACAGTTGTAATCGCTTGGAACCATTCTTCATAACATCCTGTATCAACATGTAAAGCATCAACCCCTGCTTTTTCTAAGATTTTAGCCATTTCAATACCTTCATCAATGGTTCTAAAGCCTTCTACTCTTTGATGTGGTGTAAATTTAACAAGTACAGGCATTGTATCTGGAACGTTCTTTTTAATTGCTTCAATACATTCCAATGTAAAACGCATACGATTTTCAAGTGTTCCACCATATTCATCTGTTCTATTATTCCATTGAACAGAATGGAATTGATCTAATAAATATCCTCCATACGCATGTAATTCAACGCAGTCTGCACCAGCATTTACAGCAAGTGAAGCACTGTACCCTACTTTTTCTACTAAATAATGAATATCTTCTTTTGAAAAAGGTTTACAAATTAAATTTGGAAACCAGAATGCACCTACACTACCCGCACTATAAGGTGGTGTAAAAGGATCGGTAAATTGTTGACGTCCTAAACCTGGTGATAATTGTACACAGACTTTTGCTCCATAAGCATGACATCTTTCAATTAACATATTTAATCTTTCTACATGATGGAAATCAGAAAGTTCTGTACATGGTCTTGGTTCATATTTTGTCGAAACAACGTTAGCACCTGTAATAATTAAACCAGCGCCACCTTTTGCTCTTTCTTCAAAATAATCAATACCTTCATTACAATAAGCTCCATCAGCTTCTCCTGTTGTTCCCATAGGTGACATGAAAATTCTGTTTTTTAATTTCATTTTACCTATGTATGTCTTATCAAATAAACTCTTAGCCATTTTCTTTTTCCTCCTCTACCATAGTAAATATTTATTTAACTCAAGTAAATTATATAACTGTAAAAATAAATGTCAACGCTTTCATAAAATAAAAGTGAATTTTTTAACAAACCTCTTTCCATTAAATCTATGGTATATTATTTCTAAGGAGAATTTTATGAAAATAACAAAAGAAGAAATATCACAAACAGCTGTTCAGCTTTTTTTAGATAAAGGATATAACAATGTCACAATTCAAGATATTTGTAACGAATTACATATCACCAAACCAACTTTATATAAATACGTCAATAATAAAGAAGAGCTTATTTTAGATCTTTATGATTCAACCATCGATCATCTTGTAAAAGACACGTATAAACTAGTTGATAGTGATAGTCACTATCAACAATTACTTATTGTCTTTTCTACATTAATTAAAGATACTAAAAAATATGGTTATGATTTATTTAGTCAAATGTTTATTGCGAATTTAAAAGAAAATCGTCATAGCTTTGATATGCGTGATAATCTTACAAAACTTTGTATCATCATTATAAAAAAAGCCCAAGAACAAAAAGAAATTCATAATTTATCGAATCCAGAGATTTTATATCAAGCTTTAGCGCATGCCTTTACAGGACATGAAGCTTTATGGTGTATTAAAAAAGATTCACCTTGTTTTGATGAAGCTTTTTATCTAAGCATGAATGCTTTATTAGAAGTAGATTCTACTTATCAAGATTTATACAAAGAATATTTGTAAACAACTTATTTTATTGATAGAATAGTCGAGGTGATGAAAAATGCTTATAGAATGTTCAAATATAAAGAAATCATTTCAAGGAATTGATTTATTAACAGATATTAGTTTTAAAGTAGATGACCATGATAAAATTGCGATTATCGGTGTCAATGGGGCGGGTAAAACAACTATCTTAAATATCTTAATTGGTGAAGAAAGTTATGATAGTGGTGATTTATTTAAAAGCCGTGATTTAAATATCGGCTATTTAAAACAGCATCATGATTTAGATATGAATAAAACCATTTATGAATGTGCTTTAGAAGTCTTTGCGTCGCTTATTCAAATAGAAAATCGTATGCGTGAATTAGAAAGTATGATGTCTTATGATCATAGTGAACAAGTCATGAATGAATATGATTCATTGACTCAAAGATTTAATGAAAAAGATGGTTTTAGTTATCCAAGTCGTATTGTCGGGGTTTTAAAAGGAATGGGTTTTGTGGAAGAGGACTTTCAAAAATATGTCCATGAATTATCTGGAGGTCAAAAAACCAGACTTTGTCTTGCCAAGCTTTTATTAGAAGAACCTAAACTTTTGGTTTTAGATGAACCAACCAACCATTTAGATAGTCAAGCAATTTCCTTTTTAGAAAACTATTTAAAAGGATATAAAAATGCTTTGATTGTGGTTAGCCATGACCGTTATTTTATTGATGTTGTTTCTAATAAGATCATTGAAATAGAAAATGGAAAAAGTCATAGTTATAATTGTCGTTATGAAGAATATTCTATTCAAAAAAGAACACAACGTGCGATTGATTTAAAACACTATATCAATCAACAAAAAGAAATAAAAAAAATACAAGAAAGTATTGATACATTAAAATCATTCAATCGTGAAAAAAGTATTAAACGTGCAGAATCGAAAGAAAAACAACTTGCAAAGATTGAACGTATTGACCGACCAGAAAATTTACCAAGTGCCATCACTGTTCAATTTACACCAGCTATTGAATCAGGTTACGATGTTTTAAAAGTTAATGATTTATCGATGCGTTATGATCAAATTGTTTTTGAACACTGTAATCTTGATATCAAAAAAGGAGAACGCGTTGCGATTGTTGGTGAAAATGGTGTTGGTAAAACCACTTTATTTAAAGCGCTTGTAGGTCAATTGCCAATTGAACACGGTAAAATTCGTTTTGGTAGTCACGTAGAAATGGCCTACTACGATCAAGAACATGAATCTTTAAATTATAATAAAACGATTTTTGATGAAATCAGTGATTGTTATCCACGTATGACCAATCAAGAAATTAGAAGTACTCTTGCTATGTTTAACTTTAGAGGCGATGATGTCTTTAAAGATATTGCAATGCTTTCAGGTGGAGAAAGAGGACGTGTTGTTTTAACCGAAGTTTTATTAAAACAAGCTAACTTCTTAATTCTAGATGAACCAACCAACCACTTAGATATTTCTTCCAAAGAAGTTTTAGAAGAAGCTTTAAGAAGTTTTGAAGGAACAATTTTATTTATTAGTCATGATCGTTATTTTATTAATAAAATTGCGACTCGTGTAATCGAAGTACAAAAAGATCAATGTCTTTCTTATAATGGTAATTATGATGATTATTTAAATCAAAAAACACCTGTTGTAGAAACAACTCAAAAGATTGTTACAGAAGCTAAACAAAGACAGATCATTGATAAAAAAACTAAGAATGAAATTAAAAAACTTGAAAGAACGATTGATTCTTTAGAAAAAGAAATTAATTCTTTAAAAGAAGAACTCACAAGTGAAGAAGTTATGAATAATTATAAAAAATATAATGAAATTACAGATTCTATTGAAGAAAAAGAAATGGAATTAATGGAAATCATGGAAAAATGGGAACAGTTACAAGCCTAACTGTCCCATTTTTTTCATAATATAAAAAAAATCAATATTTTAATATTATTTATGTATAATAGCCTTGAATTTAAGGAGGATATTTAAAATATGTTACACAAAACTTTAAAACCATTTCCTAAAGATTTCCTTTGGGGGGCAAGTACAAGTGCTTATCAAGTAGAAGGTGCAAGTTTAGAAGATGGAAAAGGTCCATCATGTCAAGATGTTAAAGTTGTACCAGAAGGAACTTCTGATTTAAAAGTCTGTGCAGATCAATATCACAGATATAAAGAAGATATCGCTTTAATGGCAGAAATGGGATTCAAAACTTATCGTTTCTCAATTTCTTGGTCAAGAATTATTCCTGAAGGAACAGGAACTATCAACCCTAAAGGGATTGAATACTATAACAATGTGATCGATGAATGTTTAAAATATGGAATCGAACCATTAGTAACTATGTTCCATTTCGATATGCCTGCAGCATTAGATGAACGTGGATCATGGGGAAACAGGGACTCAATCGATTGGTTCTTAAACTTCGCAAAAGTTATGTTTGAAAACTTTGGTGATCGTGTTAAATATTGGTTAACAATCAATGAACAAAACATGTTAACTTTAGTTGGACCAGTTATTGGAACATTAATGATTCCTGAAGGATGTACAAATGTTTTAAAAGAAACTTACCAACAAAACCACCATATGTTAGTAGCACAAGCAAAAGCGATGGCTTTATGTCATGAAATGTTACCAGGTGCTAAAATTGGACCAGCTCCAAATATCTCATTAGTTTACCCAGCAAGCTGTAAACCAGAAGATGTTTTAGCTGCACAAAACTACAATGCTATTAGAAACTGGTTATATTTAGATATGGCTGTTTATGGTGTTTATAACAACTTAGTATGGGCTTATTTAGAAGAAAATGATGCATGTCCTGAATTTGGTGAAGGTGACGCAGAAGCATTAAAGAACGGTCATCCTGATTTCATCGGTTTCAACTATTATAATACTGCTACTGTAGAAGCTAGTGATGGAACTGAAAAATTAGATCCAGGTGCAGATCAACAAACTGCTCGTGGTGAAGCTGGTGTTTATAGAGGATATAAAAACCCTAACTTACCAACTACTGAATTTGGTTGGGAAATCGATCCTATGGGATTTAGAGCAACAATTCGTGAAATGTATTCAAGATATCGTTTACCTATGGTCGTTACTGAAAATGGTTTAGGTGCTTATGATACTTTAACTGAAGATGGAAAAGTTCATGATCAATACAGAATTGAATATCTAAGAAAACATATTGAACAAATTCAATTAGCGATTACTGATGGTGCAGAAATGATGGGATATTGCCCATGGTCAGCAATTGACTTAATTTCTACTCATGAAGGTATGGTTAAACGTTATGGATTTATTTATGTAGATCGAGAGGAATTTGATTTAAAAACATTAGATCGTTATAGAAAAGATTCATTCTATTGGTATAAAAAAGTTATCTCATCTAACGGTGAAGATTTAACTGATTAATAATTAAGTATTTTAAAAAGAAGTTTAACTTTGTTAAGCTTCTTTTTCTACTATTATAAAGCAAAAAATTACGAATTATTACTTCGTAATTTTTTAGTAATATTTTAATTATTTTGTTATAGATTTTTTATTTTTCTTGTGAATATACTCTGCCATTACAGCCATACTAATACTTCCTGTTACAACATATAAATAAACATAGTTTGTATCACCCGTTTTAACTGCACTTGTTTTATTAACTGGTTCATTTTTTATCGTATTTTCTACAGGTGTTTTTATTTCATTATTTAAAGATTGTTGAGCTGTCCATTGCCATAAATGTTCTCCATTATTTTCTGGTTCATTTTTAGCTGTATGAATCCAAGAACTATGTCCACCTGTTTCATATGTAGTTAATATAGCACCTTTATCTTTTAATAAAGTATAAACTCTTAATGCACTTTCTTCGTATTTAACTGTTGTATCATCTTTAGCTTGAATAACCCATGTTGGTATATTAATTGATTTTATCTCTTCATCTGTAATTATTCTACCTTCACCATATGTTTTTATGTTTTGTTGATCAATAGCTGGACATGTTGATACTACTGCAGCAAATAAATTTGGATTATGTACAACCATATCTAATGCCATATACCCTCCTGCTGAACATCCATAAGAATATATTCTATTTGAATCAATATTATTATTTTTTATAATATTATTAATCAATTTTGTTGCATCATCAATATTTTCTGACCATTCATGTGGAGTTTGAGGCGCCAATACATATGCTCCATTAAAAATATTTTGTGCTTCATCGCTTGCTAAAGCAACAGCTCCTCTATTTGCTTTTAATTGAGAAAGATTATTATAGTGTAATCCTCTAAATCCAGATTCTCCACCACCATGAAACCATACTATAAGTGGGTGTTTATTCCCATCATTTGCATTATTAGGTGTATAAAATTGATATTTTAACCCATTTGATTCACCTGCACTAAATTTATCAATTTCTTCATTTATGATTTTTTCATTTTGTAAAAATTGAATATTACTTAATTCACTTCCATCTTTTAATGGTAATCCCTCATTCAAAGTAATTGTATACTTTATATTCAATAAAGAATTACACCCTTTTAACGTTGTAAAATTTGCTGTAAAATCTAATGTGCTTTTCCCTTTTGTTTCTTCATCGGTCACTAAGTGTAAAATAATATTTCCATTTTTTTCTTCTACACTTTCAACTTTTCTTTCTTCATCATATAATCCACAATGTTGTAAACCAGATTGAGAATTAGGACCAAAAAATTCTTTTTCAAGTTGGCTAGAATATACTGTTGTTCCTGTTGCATGAACATTAAACATATCTTTTGTTATCTTACTATCATCAATTTCTAGATTAGATGTTTTCAAAACAACAGAATCTATAGCTTCTCCATCATCATAAACTATAGAATGTAAATCAAAATTAACGTTTTGTCCATCTAATGCATAAACTGGAATAATTGCAAAAGAGAACAACAACATTATACTAAATAAATAAGTTGTAATTTTTTTCATGATACCCTTCCTTTCTATATTTAAAATATATAGAAAATAATAGATAAATTATATTTATTTAGTGACTTTCTCGTCATTAATATGTGACTTTCTATATTGTCCTGGTGTCAATTTAAATATTTTTTTAAAAGAATTAATGTATTGTGTTTCGTTAGAAAATCCTATATTAAACGCAATATCAGTAATTGTTTTATTATTCAATTCTAACTCAATTAGCGATTTATTTAACCTATATTGAGTTAAATAATCTTTAAATGGCATACCTATTTCTTTTTTAAAAAATCTTGAAAAATACTCTCTAGAATATCCAAAATATTTTGCTACCTCATATACAAGCAATTCTTCATTATAATGGTTATTAACATATTCTAATATATCTTTTGTCTTTTCTGTTTTAATCATTTTACGTTCATTTTTACAATTTTCGTATAAAAAAATTAACATTTCCAATGTCACCATTAATATGTTCATATATTTGGTAGATTGATTACTTATATAAAAGCTATAAATATCCATCATATATTTTGTTATTTTCTTATTTAAAAACGGCTCGTCAATATTGAAATATATATTCTTAATATCAGGTATCATTTTCTTTAAAAATCCGTAATTTATATGCATTGTATATCCTACAACTTTTTCATCAAATTCTTTATATTGAGGTATAGAATAATGAATTTCTTCACAATTTGATATATTCACTTCATTCTTATAACGAATTCTTTTCATCCCATCATTAAAAAAAATAACTTTTCCTTCAAACACTATTGATAATTCTAAAGACCTATGCCAATGTGCTGTACAAATTTGACATGGACTTTTTTTATGAGGATAAATACTTATAGGTAAATTATTCATTGTTTTTGTTATTTCATAATATATTTTTTGCATTTTTCCCTCCGACTTAAAATTCAATCCATTGAGTTATTATTTTTAATAGCATTTTTTATATGTCTTTAATTGCAAGTTTTCTAAAACACTTATTACACGTCCTATATAAAAAGCTGAAAAAACAGTTCCTAACCCAATACCATAAATAGAACTACGGCAAACAAGACAAATAATTATTGTTGCTAGAATCATACTGATATCAAATATATTCTTACATAGAGAATAAGGTTTATGGAAAACTTCTGAAATACTTAATACCAAACCATCAACAGGTGTCATAATTAAATTTCCTTTAATCATAAAATACACACCTATTGCACAACACGTATTCCCTATTAATAACACAAGGATTTGTGTATAAAGATTCAAATTTATTGTAGGTATTATGTATTGATATAAATCTACCAAAAAACCAAAAATAAAAGAAAACGGAATTTCTAAAATAAACTTCATACTGATTTTTCTTTCAAGAATCATTTGAATACAAACAAAGATTAAATAAAAAACAATATTTGCTTGTCCAAATGTTAGAAAAGTTAAAAAACTTACCGCATAAGGAAGGGTACTAAAAGCACCAACCCCTAAATTCGATAACGTATTACATGTAATTCCCAATACTAAAATATTCATTCCTAATAAATAATAAACATATCTTTTCATAGCATCCCTCTTTTCAAAGCTATTTTATTGAATTTGTTAATAACTTTCCAATATTATTATTTCATATTATAATAACTATAAGTTATGAGGTGATACTATGAATATTAAACAATTAGAATATTTTGTTGATTTAAGTGAAACACTTAATTTTACAAAAACAGCTCAAAATTTTTATATTAGTCAAACAGCTATTACTAAACAAATTCAGTGTTTAGAAGATGATTTAGGTATTCCTTTATTTCATCGTACAAAGAAATGTGTTTCTCTTACAAGTGAAGGCCGATCATACTTACCGTATGCAAAGAAAATATTAGAAGATATTGATTTAAGTTATAAAGTTATAGAAGAATATCAAAAAGGTAATCAAGGAAGTATTTCTATTGGTTTTATTAAATCTTTAGATGATGAACTTCTTTTAAAGTTATTACAAAAAATAAAAGATCATTTCCCACACATTGATCTTCATTATAAAGCTTATTCACGTCTTGAATTACTTCAACTCTTTAAAGAAAGAAAGTTAGATGCCATTATTACTTTTGAATATCCTGAAATAAAAAATTATCAACATCTTCTTATAAAGACATGTCATTTAAGAAAGTATTATCATCAAGATTGTTCACTTGATTCTTTAAAACTTATTTATGATGTCCGTCAAGAATCTATGGAACATTACGAAATAGAACAAACACTTTTAAAAGTATGTTTAAAAGAAGGATATGTGATTTTACATGATTTTATTGAATCAAATCAATATTCTAAATATCTTCAATATCAAGATTTAGATATTCTCTCTCCAATATCTTTATACTATCATGAAGATTCTACCAATAAGATTTTAAAAAATATTCTTCAACTTATTAAATAAAAATATCGTTAGAAATTTATGTGAGTTATGTAGAATTCATCAATTTTATTTTGACTAATTCTATTCTCTTAAATATGTTCATTATAGAGGACATATTTTTTTATAAACTGTACAGGGAAATTTCTCATTATTATTATTTATATTGACACTTATTCCCAATAAGTCTATAATCATAAATGTAATCACTTACAAACATAAAGATTACAGAGAAAGGGAAGAGGAATATATGAACAATTTAAAAGAATTTTTTGAACGTTTTCAAAAAACAATGGAAGACAAGGTTGTTCCAGTTGCAAGTAAAATTGCATCACAAAGGCATTTATCTGCTTTAAGAGATGGATTAACTATTTTAATTCCATTAACTGTAATTGGGGGTATTTCTTTGATGCTTGCCAATCCACCAGTGGATTTGGAAACAATGAAACCAACCAATGTATTTTTCCAATTTTTAATCATGTGGAAACAATGGGCAAATTGCTATGCCGATATCTTAACAATTCCTTTTAATTTAACAATTGGAATTATTTCTATCTATGTTGTTTTAGGTGTAAGTTATCGATTATCTCAATCTTATGAAATGGAAGCATTTCCTAATTCGATTACTTCATTATTTACATTCTTATGTGTTGCTGGTGTTCCAGTTGCTTTAAAACAAGGAAACTACATAGATGTTTCAAACTTAGGTGCAGGTGCTATGTTTACAGCAATTATAATTGCATTATTGTCTATTGAAATAAATCATTTTATGATTGAAAAAAATATTAAAATTAAAATGCCTGCTGGTGTACCACCAATGGTTGCTGGTCCATTTGAAGTATTACTACCAATGGTTGTTAATATTCTAGTTTTTATTGGATTAAATCAATTATGTATTGTCTTAACAAACAATGGTTTAACTAATTTGGTATTTACAATTTTTTCTCCTTTAATTTCAGCTACCGCTTCTTTACCATCTATGTTAATTATTGTATTGTTAACAGTTGTATTTTGGTTTTTTGGAATCCATGGCGACAATATGGTTAGCGCTATTACAACACCTATTTTTACTGGAAATTTAGTAGCAAATTTGGATGCTTATAATGCAGGAAAAGAAATTCCAAATATTATCGCTGGAAACTTTACTTTTATTTTCGGATTAGCTATTGTTTATCTAGCAATACTATTTAATTTAAATTTTGTTTGTAAAAACAAAAGATTAAGATCTCTTGGAAAACTTGCAATTCCTTCATCATTATTTAACATCAATGAGCCTTTAGTATTTGGTGTACCTACTGTACTAAATATTTTAACATTCATTCCTAGTTTAATTTGTGTTGCAATCGACCTAACTGGAGCTTATCTTGCAACATCAGTAGGATTTATGGCAAAAACTTGCATGAGTGTTCCATGGACATTGCCTGCTCCACTATATGCTTTTATTTCTACAATGGATTATAAAGCAATTATCGTGTGGGTAATATTATTTATTATTAATGTCATTATTTTTGTTCCATTCATGAAAAGTTATGATAAACAAATGAATTTAGAAGAACAAAATATCACACAAGCAGAATAGGATTTCTCCTATTCTTTGTGTAGTTTAGGAGGAAAAAATGAAAATAAAAAATATTATTGAATTTTTAGAAAGTCAAGGTGATTGGGTAAATAGACATTTTACCCGTGATCATATCCTTATAGGAACTGACGAAACAGAAATAAAAAGTGTAATTGTTTGTTGGGTTGCAACTTTAGATGTAATCAACAAAGCTGTTAAGAATGATTGTCATCTTATAATAAGCCATGAAAATCCATTTTATATGGCATCAACCTCTCTACCAACCGTCGTTTTACATGCACAAAAAGAAAAAATGAAATTACTTAATGACAATAACATAACAATTTATAGATGTCATGATCTATGGGATTTATATCCAAAATATGGCGTTAGAGATCAATGGGCTAAAACTTTAGGATTTGATTTTGATTTGAAAAAATCAAATAAATTTCTATGTTATGCAGATAATATCAATTTAACAACAGAACAATTAGCTCACCATGTAATTAAATGTATAAAGCCTTATTATCAATTTGGAATAGAACTCATTGGCAATAAGGATAAAGTAATTAAAAAAGTAGGAATAGGTACAGGCGCTTGTACTGATATTTTTGAAATGTATGAAAATAATGTAGACGCTTGTATCGTAAGTGATGATGGTATTAATAACTGGGTAAATGTACAATGGGCAATGGACCATAATCTTCCTTTACTTGTTATAAACCATCTTACAAGTGAAGCTCCTGGAATTAAAGAATTAAGTAACTATTTATCAAAACATTTTACCGATATTCAATTTGAGTATATCAATAATGATTATGGTATTTATCATATTAGTTAAAAAAGCTCTGTCACAAATTGTGGCTAAGCTTTTTTATTTTCTATATAAAATCCATAATAATAAGAAATTACTTCACTAAAAAAATGTAGCGTTATTCTATTATCAAACTGCTTTAAAATCTTTTTATCCTGTAAATACGATATAGTTGAAGGTAAATAAAATGTCATATTTGAATATTTTGCTAGCTGAGTTTCATTATTCATTGTAATCAAAACTACATATGCATTTTTTTTCTTAGCTTCTTTTAATAATTCCAAATAAGTCGTTGGTGAACCAGAAACACTAAAAATTATTAAAAGATAATTTTCGTTTAAGCAATTTTTCAAATAAGAAAATTGGACATCATCTGTAACTGCATCAAAAAATTTGTCATATGAATATAATGAATAAACTAACTGATTAGCACAAAATGATGAATTTCCTATACCCAAAGCTTTAACATACTGATATTTATCTATTAATTCTGATAGTTCTTTTAATTTATCATCTAAATTTAAATTTGCTAATTGATCCACTGTTTTCTTAAAATTAAGTATAATTTGTGAAGCAAGTGTATTATCATTAATTTTTTTTGGATAATCCTTTTGTGAAGAATAATATTCATTTATAGCATATTTAAATTCACTATATCCGCTATATTCTAGTTTTTTTGCAAATCTTAACATTGCCGATTTAGAAGTATTACACAAATTACCAGCTTCAACAATAGAATGTTCTGTTATAATTTTAGGATTTTTCAATATATTTGTACATATTCGCTTTTCAGTAGTTGTTAAATCTGTATAAAAAATCGATATTTTCTCTTTAAAATTCATTTTTATTTACCTCTAATTTCTTTTAAAATTATTATATCATATTTATAAAATAATTATACATATCAATATATAAAATAATTCAATATATCAAGATAATCAAACAAAAAAAGTAGCATATATAAATTATAAAATATCTATACGCTACTCTTCATTTACTCTATATTTGTAACCAATTCTACAGGTTGTTCATATTCAAAATATTTTTCTGTTTCTGCAACAATTTCTTTTCTTAAACCAATTAATCCAATTAAGTTAGGAATTGCCATACATCCATTGACAATATCCGCTAAAACAAAGATAAATTCTAAAGACATAAATGGTCCAATTGCAATAAATATAATATAAACAATTTTATAAATCTTTACTGCTTTCAAACCTTTAAGATAATACATACATCTTTCCCCATAATAATTCCATCCAATAATTGTTGTAAAAGCAAAGAATACAAGACCAATATTGACAATATATTTACCAATTAATGGAATAAATAGTCCCACTGAAAATGCATGTGTTGTCATCGCTGCACCATCTAATCCTGTTGTATAAGATTGTGTCAACACGATAGCAAGACCTGTCATAGTACAAATCACAATCGTATCAATAAATGTTCCTGTCATGGAAACAAGTCCTTGTTCAACACAAGAGTCTGTTTTAGCGGCAGCGGCCGCAATTGGAGCACTTCCAAGTCCACTTTCATTCGAGAAGATACCTCGACTAATTCCCTTTTGCATCGCAATAACCATCGTAATTCCAGTTCCTCCACCAAAAACTGCTTGAGGTGTAAAAGCTGATTTAATAATTAAAGCAATGGCACTTGGTAATACGGTAATATGTGACACAAGTATTAAAACGACCCCTCCAATGTATAACACACACATTAGTGGAATAACTTTTTCTGCCACGGAAGCAATTCTTTTGATTCCTCCAATAGTAATAAAAGCAACTGCAATTGTTAGAAGAATTGCTGTTATGTAACGTGGAACATTAAGTGACATTGAAAGTCCATCAGAAATTGATTTTACTTGCGTAAATGTTCCAATTCCAAGTAACGCTACAGATACACCAAAGAAAGCAAAAATTTTTGCAAGCAAAGGACTATGTAGACCTTTTTCTAAATAATACATTGGTCCTCCTGCAATCTCACCATTTTCATCTTTTTGACGATAACGAATTGCAAGTAACCCTTCGGCATATTTAGTAGCCATCCCAAAAAAGGCTGAAATCCACATCCAAAATAAAGCACCGGGTCCTCCTGCCGCAATTGCAGTAGCGACACCGACAATATTTCCTGTCCCTATCGTTGAAGAAAGTGCAGTACATAAAGCTTGAAAGCTACTGACATCTCCATCTCCTTCTTGTTTTTTAAAGATGCATTTAAAAGCTAATTTTAATTTTGTAAGCTGGATCAATCTTAATTTGAAGGTAAAGTAAATACCTGTCCCTAATAATAGACAAATAAGTGGTAATCCCCATACATAATCATTAATTTGTTTTAATATTTGTGTTAGTAATTGCATAAAAAAACTCCTCCTAATAAATTAGTCGGAATTAATAATGAAAAAATACTATTTAGCCACTGTCCTTTTACCTGAGAGTTTCACCCTAACGGGTTTGCTCCTTCGGTGTTCAATTGAATGAATCTCTCCAATGGTTCGTCCAATAGCGATCCTTTTACCTGAAATCTTTAATTCTTCGGTGTTCTTATAGAATCTCTTTCGCCATTATCATCCGATATACGTTCTCATTATACCAAATTGTATACAATTGTAAACATTTATTTTATAATTATTATTTGTTATAATGCACGTATGAAAAAAAATAAATATTTAATACTTACGATACTTTGGATGATTTTTATCTTTGTGATGTCACAAACTCCTGGAAATGATTCTTCTAAACAAAGTAATTTTATTGTGGATATCATTATTCACATACTTCCAATTACAAGAGATACCCTTTCCTTCATTGTAAGAAAATGTGCACATATGACAGAATATGCCATTCTTGCATTCTTACTTTATAAAACTTTTATACATAAACAAAATCCATTGATAAAATCATTTATATTTACTGCTTTATATGCCTGTAGTGATGAATTTCACCAACTCTTTATTTCTGGCAGAGCTGGGCAAATAAGAGATGTGTGTATTGATTCAACAGGGGCATTGATCATGCTTTTAATCATTTATTTTATACTTAAAAGAAAGGACAAAAAAATCGGTTCATAGAACCGATTTTTAATATATACTAAATACCAAATAATAAGTCTACATAAGTTGGAATTGGCCAATAAGAATCATCAACTAATTCTTCAATTGTATCCACTGTTTCTCTTAATGATTGCATCATTCCGAAAACATCATCTCTCCACATAGTAGCTACTTCGAAGATTTCTTCTTCGCTTGCTTGTGCTTTTGCGATATTATTTTCTAATGTCGTTAATTTATCTTTAGTTTCTTGTAATAACGTTGCAAGTTTTGTTGCATCTTCAGTTAAGAATGCTGCTGGAATACCTGCTTCTTTTGCAGCAACAACTTCTGACGATACTTTAGCTAAATAATCACAAGCTGCTGGATAAATTTGTGTTTTAACCATTTTAACTGCAGTTAAAGCTTCAACTTGAATTGTTTTAATATAGTTATCTAATAAGATTTCATAACGTGAAGCGATTTCTACTTTTGTATAAACACCTTGACGATCTAACATATCAATATATTTTGGATCTTTTAAGCATTTTAAAGCATCAACAGTGTTTTTGTGGTTAGGAAGTCCACGTCTTTTTGCTTCTTCTTCCCATTCAACTGAATATCCATCACCATTGAAGATAATTCTCTTATGTTCAGAAATAAATTCTTTAACAACTTCTTCAAATGATTTTCCACCTTCAATAGCATCAGCCATTTGTGTCATTTCTTCAGCTAACATTGAATTTAAAATTGTATTTGGACCAGCTACAGATTGTGCAGAACCTACAGCACGGAATTCAAATTTGTTACCTGTAAAGGCAAATGGTGAAGTTCTGTTACGATCCGTATTGTCTTTAGAGAATGTTGGAACAACAGAAACGCCTGTATCAAAACGTCCAAGTTCTTCATGATCAGATTTTTTACCAGTACAAATATCTTCTACAACTTTATCTAATTCTTCACCTAAGAACATAGAAATGATTGCTGGTGGTGCTTCGTTTGCTCCTAAACGATGATCGTTTCCAGCAGAAGCAATTGACATACGTAAGATTTCAGCATATTCATCAACAGCTTTAATTGTACAAGCTAATGCAGCTAAGAATGGTTTATTTTCTTCAGGATTTTTTCCTGGATTAAATAAGTTGATTCCTGTATTAGTAATTACTGACCAGTTATCATGTTTACCAGAACCATTAACTCCAGCAAATGGTTTTTCATGTAATAAACAACGTAAACCATGTTTTTTAGCGATATCTTGAGCAATTTGCATTAATAAATGGTTGTTATCTGTAGTAATATTTACTTTTGCATAAACACAAGCAACTTCATGTTGTGCTGGTGCAACTTCATTATGTTTTGTTTTAGATGGAATTCCATATTTCCATAATTCAGCATCTAAATCTTTCATGAAAGCCGCAACTTTACGTTTTAAAGAACCGAAGTAATGATCTTCTAATTCTTGTCCTTTTGGTGCCATAGCTCCAAATAAAGTTCTACCAGTTAATTTTAAATCCATACGTTCTTGATAATATTTATCATCAACTAAGAAATATTCTTGTTCAGCCCCTACTGAAGCAGAAACTTTAGTTACCCCTTCAACCCCGATTAAAGGTAACAAACGACAAGCTGCTTTACTTAAAGCATCACATGATCTAAGTAAAGGTGTTTTCTTATCTAATGCTTCCCCTGTATATGAACAGAATAACGTTGGAATATATAATGTTCCATCTTTAACGAATGCAGGTGATGTACAATCCCATGCTGTATATCCTCTGGCTTCGAAAGTAGCTCTTAAACCACCTGATGGAAATGAAGAAGCATCAGGTTCTCCTTTTCTTAATGTTTTCCCACTAAATTCTAAAACAGCTTTTGACCCATCTGGTTCTAAGAAAGCATCATGCTTTTCAGCAGTTAATCCTGTCATTGGTGTAAACCAGTGAGTAAAATGTGTAGCTCCATGTTCAACTGCCCAAATTTTCATTGCATTCGCAATAACAGTTGCACATTCTTTTGATAATTCTTCGCCTTTATCAAGCGATTCATGGAATGCTTTATATGTTGATTTAGGAATTCTTTCCTTCATAACATCATCAGTAAAAGCTAGGCATCCATAATCTTCAACTAACTTGTTAAATTCCATCTTTGTATCCCCCTTATTTAGTATATAAATTATCATTTATATGATGTCATTATACAAACGAAAATATAGGTTGTCAACAACTATTACAAAGTTTTTATCATTTTGATAATTTTTTATTTATTTTATACAAAAAAAGAGCTGCATACTATTGAGCAGCAGTTCTTTTAGCTTTCTTTTCTTCTTTTCTTCTTTTCTTTTCCCATTTACGATGAGTTTGGTTATATTCTTCAACTTGACAGTGAATTCTCTTATTTGAATGAACAACAGCATCCACAAATCCCATTTGATCTTTTGGAGCAACAGTTTGACGAGTTCCATCGTCCATATAGATTTCATATGAATGTGCATTTGTAATGATCTTTGTCATTTTAGCGATTGGATCAGTAATTGTTTCACAGTTCATTAAGTTTATTTCTTTTGTTTTTCCAATTCTTCTATGAATTTCTAAAGTTCTTCTTTTTACAACATATTTATAAGGTCTATACCCAAATAAATATCCAACAGCAACAACTCCTAATACAATAATTGCAGGTAAATCACTAAAATTACCCGAAACAATCATATACACCACATAAATTACATAAAATACACTAAAGTATGCAGCAGGTAAATTTAATTGAACTTTAAATTCTTTTTCAAATGGTGTTAATTCCGCATTTGATTCGACTTTTTTTGATTCCATAAAAACCCCTCTTTAATTCTATACTTTCAATATTTAATAAATATCAATTTTCTTTAATAAAGTCAACTCATATTCATTAAATATTTTTTTAAAAAATAAGGGACGGGGAATCCCGCCCTTATTTATTATCTTATTTAATTTATCAATATTAAGCTTCTGCAGCTTGTTTGTTTTGATATTTTTCGTAAGAGATTAAGAATGGTGTGTAGATAACTGTTGAAACAACAATTAAGATTGCTTGAGTTACTGCACCCATTACGTTAGCACCACATGCTAAGAAACCAAATACGATTGGTGGAGTTGTCCAAGGTACTGTTAAACATGCAACTGGACAGAATCCGATAACTGTTAATACATAACCAATAATGATTGTGATTAATGGAGCAACTACGAATGGAATACCTAAGATTGGGTTTAATACCATTGGAATACCGAATGTAACTGTTTCATTGATGTTGAATAAACCTGGAACTAATGATAATGTAGCGATTGCTTTGTTATCTTCACGTTTACCAAAGATCATGATTGCGATTACTAAACCGATAGTAACACCTGAACCACCGAATTCACCACACATTTGTAAGAAATACATGTTGATGATGTTTGTTGGTTTTTCACCTTTGTTGAATTTTTCAACGTTTTCAAGTGCTAATGGTGTAAATAATGCTTCTTTTACTGCAGATAACATGTTGTTACCATGGATACCTACTAACCAGAATAACATGATTACTAAATAGATAATCATAACACCTGGAATTGTAGCACCTACAGCTCCTAAAGGACCTTGGATACCATTTTTGATAACATCATTTAAGTATAAACCAGTTAAGTTATAACATGCTGATCCAATACAAGCAGTGATAATTAAAGTAATAGTAGCTGGTACTAAAACTTCGAATGCACGAGCAACTCCTGGTGGAACTTGTTCTGGCATTTTAATTTTTAATGCATCTTGTTTTTCGAAGAAGCAGAATAATTCAACAGATAATACACCAATAATCATACCAGTGAATAAACCAGTAGCTCCTAATTCATTACCAGCGATACCAGTGAAAGCTTCTTTAGCTCCTTCTACCATGTGTGAAGTGTTTGTAACTGATAACCATGCAGCTAAACCTACTAAACCTGGAATGTAACCAGCTCTTTCAGCTCCCATGTTCCAAACACCGATTTCTTGGGCGATACCAAGAGTGATACCAACTGTGATACAGCTGATTGTACAGAAGTTAACGGCTTGGAATGCAGGATTTAAGAAATCTAAAGCCATGATTGGTTTGAAGAATAATCCTAAACCTGTTTGGTCGTTAACTAATACGTTACACCATAAAACCCCGATTGCCCCAGCGATTGTTAAAGGCATGAAGTTTTGGAACGCATTTTTAATTGCAGATAAATATTTGTTTTGACCGCACCATGCACCAGCGCGACCTAAGACATCCGCCATTTTGTCCATAAATTTTTCCTCCCTTAAATATTTTTTTGACACTAATAGTATAATCTATTATGCAAATAAAAGTCAATGTTTTTTTAAATTAAAAGTACCATACTTTTAATTTAAAAAAACATAATCTTTAAAAAAACCGCATAAAATAAGGGTTTTTCAACGTTTTTGAAAACGGTTATTTTTTTGATTTTTTTGTTAAAAAAAGAAAACGCTATCATTTAGATGGCGTTTTTTTATGTTTTTTGGCTATTGAACCGTTACTGTTTGAAGTTCAAAATTGTTGTAATGATATCTCGTAAATGAATATTCAAAGATAATCCCACTACTTAAATATGCCGTTTGTTCAACTTCAATATATGGTTCATATTCCTTCAATCCCAAATTTTCTTGTTCTAACGGACTCGATAGATGAGCACGTATAGTTTTATGCGTACTTTGTATCTTTAATTTTAATTCTTTTTCAATATACTGGTATATCGAGCCTTTCAAATGCTCTAATTTTAAATTTGGAATAATAGAAATAGGCATGTATGTGATTTCTAAACAATACGGTTTATCATCAAATACTCTTTTTCTAATAATATGATAGACAAAGGATCCCTCTTCTATTTGTAATTTTTTAGATATATGCTCATCACTCGGTATAACCGAAAATTCAATAATTTCACTTTTTAATTCACCTTTGCCTTTTAATTTTCGTGTTAAACCCAATCCTGATTGTTTAAGTTGAGTTGCATCTTCTGAAGAAGCATCATAATCCTTTACAAAAGTTCCTGCTCCTCTTCTTCTTACAATCAATCCTTCTTTCACTAATATATCCAAGGCTTTTTTCATTGTTTCTTTATTACAATGATAAGCAACACATAATACATATTCATAAGGGAGTTTTTGTCCATATGTATATTTTTTATCAAAAATCTTACTTCTAATATCATCTGCGATATCAATATATTTAACCATAGACTATCCCTCCTACCATAACTAAAAATACCATACTTTTCATAAATTTGCACGGACTTTTTAACAAGAAGGCTATTTTTGTGTAAATATGTTTGAAACCATTCCCTCTACCTTCATCTCCATGGAATTACGATTTCCAATTATGAGACCATTCTCGATTTCGAACTGTTCAAACATTGCTTATGATGAGTAAACATCATATAAACATTAGGTCCTTCAGTATTGTGTGTCCTACCTACTACGGCCTCAGCTGACTTCTTGTGACAAACCTTTTTCGACCAACGGTACCATCACTGCTTTTTAAGTTTACTGGAATTCGTTGTCCACAAGACCTCCCGGGGTAATTCACTAATCCTCTAACTTTTACAACGTCTTGATTTACTGTCTTGGTTTTACGTTTACCTTTTGGACTTCGATTTGTAATGCAATCTCATCCACCATTTAGCCTTATATCAAGTTTCTGTTCGTACGCTCAAAAGAATCACTACACCACTTCCTCCATCCTTGCCATCACTGACGACGACTTGTAGTTCATTACACTTGCGGTAAATACCTGTGGTTGGTTTATCTCCAACTGAATTAGTGCCATGCCCGGCACACATTAAAAAAATCGCTTGATATTATCTATCAAACGATTCTTTCATTAATCTAATTGTATTTGTTTTACAATTTCATTATCAAATGTTTTAATTGTAAAACAGTCATTTTCATAAATACCATAACTGTTCGTACCTTCTTTAGGTAAAGAAATCGAAGACGGATTTAAAATATAAATACCGTTTTCTTTTTTAGCAAGTGGTTTATGAAAATGTCCATAAATTAAAACATCATTTTCATTTAATAAAGGAAGTTGATCTTCATTAAATAAATGTCCATGTGTCATAAAGAAATGATGTTGATCAACATCCATCAAAGCATAGTCACTACGCATAGGGAAATCTAAAACCATTTGATCAACTTCACTATCACAATTTCCTCTAACTGCAATAATATCCTTCTTTAAAGGATTTAATAAAGCAATAACCTTCTTACAATTATAATCCTTAGGTAAATCATTACGTGGTCCATGATATAAAATATCCCCTAAAATAATAAGTTTATCCGCTTTTTCTTCATGATATTTTTCAATAGCCTTATTTGCCCAATAATAAGAACCATGAATATCTGATATAAACATTACTTTCATACAATTACGCTCTTCTAATTGTTTTGATCACAACTGGTGTTGTTGGACAATCTTGAAAGTTTGTAGGGACATTGGCAATTTGATCTACAATATCTAAACCTTCAGTAATTTTACCAAATGCTGCATATTCACCATCTAAATGTGGTGCTGGTTTATGCATAATAAAGAATTGTGAAGATGCTGAATCTTTGATCATTGTTCTAGCCATAGATAAAACACCTTCTGTATGTTTTAATTCATTGTTAACACCATTGCTTTTAAATTCACCTTTAATAGAATCACAATGTTTTTCTTTAAAATCTTTTGTATATCCCCCACCTTGAATCATAAATCCTGGGATAACTCTATGGAAAATTAATCCCGCAAAGAAATCTTCATCAATTAATTTTAAAAAGTTTTCTACTGTAATTGGTGCAACTTCAGGATAAAGTTCTCCTTTCATCACATCTCCATTTTCCATTTCAATTTCAATTAATACTTTTTCCATTCTCTAATTCTCCTTATCTACAACGTCTACATCAACAACCTTATTTTCAATAGATTGTTGTTTTTCTTTTTTCTTCTTCTTTAAAAGAAATCTTACTACAAAATAAACAAGTACAACTCCTGCCGCAATTCCAAATAACCAAACAATATTCTTTACTTGATCAAATTGATAAGCTGTCGCTACCACTAAACATAAGTTAATAATATTCATTGATCCTGCTAATTTATATTTTTGATTAACAATAAAATTCAAGGAAAGCGCAGATGAAGCAAATAACCCAACAATAAGCATAACTTCCATACTATGTACCTCCTTGTATCATTCTATCATAATAGAATCATTTTTGTTATATATTATTTAGTATGGACACTTGCATTAAGCATGTCAGTAATAGATATCATTGTAAAATTACTTCTATATATAACAAAAAATAACTACCTCCTGTCTCTAGAAAAGTGTGTGGTAGTTATTTCATCCAAGGTGAACCGTTTGTTGTTCTTTTTTCATATTCATTATAATTAATTTTTTAAACAATTCTATAAAATCTTATCTATCTAATTTCATATATAACAGCGGATAAGAGTTTTCTTCTTCATCTAATTCTATTTTCTTGTATGTTTTAAATCCCATTGCTTCATCATTATCTACAACCATCAATTGTTCAACACTTTTTAATGCCATTGGAACATATTCTTTAATATGTTCAATTTCTTGTTCATTTAAAAATGTATGTGTGGCTTTTACAGAATCTTTCCAAACATTTACAAGTATATTTAATAGTTGATCATTTTCACCCTATTCTCTCTACCCATATTTATCATTGATTTCTTTCACTTCAACTATGATAATATAATTATATGAAATAGCCCTACCAAATAGGTAGGGTCATTTATTTTGTTAATATCTTTTTTTATTTAGCAAATTGTTTAATTGCATTAGCAACAGCTGCTGTCACATCTTTATTGAAGATTTTTGGCATGATATTTTCTTCATTTAAATCTTCATCACTGATTGTATCTGCAATAGCTTTAGCCACAGCTACTTTCATTTCTGGTGTAATTGAAGGAACTCTTGCTTCTAATGCTCCTTTAAAAATACCAGGGAAAGCTAAAACATTATTAATTTGATTTGGATAATCAGAACGACCTGTTCCAACAACTCTTGCTCCTGCTGCTTTGGCTTTTTGATAAGTAATTTCTGGTTCAGGATTTGCCATTGCAAAGATAATTGGATCATTGTTCATTGAATGAACCATTTCATCAGTTACTAGATTTGGTTTAGAAACACCTACAAAAACATCTGCACCTTTTAATGCATCAGCTAATGTACCTTGCATATTATCAGGATTAGTAATATCACATAAAGCACGCTTATGAGGAATAAGTCCTTCTTGTCTATCTTTATATAAAATTCCAAATTCATCCACTGCAATAATTTTACCAACACCGGCTGTATGCATCATTTTAATAATAGCTGTTCCTGCAGCTCCTGGCCCATTTAAAACAACTGTAATATCTTTGATATCTTTTTTTGTCACTCTTAAAGCGTTATATAAGGCCGCTAAAACAACAACAGCTGTTCCATGTTGATCATCATGGAATACAGGAATATCTAACATTTGATCTAATCTTTCTTCGATTTCAAAACAATCTGGAGAAGCAATATCTTCTAAGTTGATTCCACCAAAACATGGTGCAATATTTTTAACTGTTTGAATCAATTCTTCTTTATCTTGTGTATCTAAACAAATAGGTACCGCATTGACATCTCCGAATTTTTTAAATAGAGCAGCTTTTCCTTCCATGACTGGAATCGAAGCTTTGGCTCCAATATTTCCAAGTCCTAAAACAGCTGTTCCATTTGAGACAACAGCAATTGTATTTGATTTTGTTGTATAACGATAAACATCTTCTTCATTTTCAGCAATCTTACGACAAGGTTCAGCAACCCCTGGCGTATAAACAACAGACATATCATCCATTGTATTAATTTCACAATTTAATTCCGTATGTATTTTTCCTTGATGTTTTTCATGTAATTTCAAGGCTTCTTCATAATAATTCATTTTCATCACCCGCCACTATTATACCTATAAAATAGACAATTCGTCTAATCTTTTTTATCTAAAACATAACCATGATCCATTGGTCCTTGTCCTTGTCCTAAATCAAGCATTGCCGCAAGCGCTCCCGAAATATAATCTTTAGCTTTTTTAACAGCATTTTCCAAATTTTCACCTCGTGCTAAATAAGAAGCAATCGCACTTGATAAAGTACATCCCGTACCATGAGTATTATTGTTATTAATACGTTTTCCTTTAAACCATTGATAATTACCTTCTTTATAAAGTAAATCATTGGCATCATTGATTTGATGTCCGCCTTTAAGTAATACTGCACAATGATAATGATCTCCAATATATTTAGCTGCTGTTAACATTTCTTCTTCATTATTGATTTTTAATCCTGATAAAACTTCGGCTTCAGGAATATTTGGTGTTAAAACCGATGCGAGTGGGAAGAGATTTTCTTTTAATGTATCAATAGCTTCATCACTAATAAGTTTTGCCCCACTTGTAGCCACCATCACAGGATCAACAACGATATTACGTGCATGATATTGTTTTAACTTTCCACTAATAGATAAAATGACTTCTTTTTGAGAAACCATTCCAATTTTAACAGCCATTGGATAAATATCTGTAAACACACTATCCATTTGACTAGCCACAAAAGAAGCATCAACATCATAAATAGTATCCACTCCTGTAGTATTTTGAGCTGTTAGTGCTGCAATAACCGACATGGCATAAACACGATTAGCAAGCATTGTTTTTAAATCTGCCTGAATTCCTGCACCTCCACTACTATCACTACCTGCAATTGTAAGGCAAGTTGGCATTTTATTAGAGATAACTCTTTGAATTTTATCTTTTAATAGGCTACTTGCTTTTTGGATATCATTACTTCCAAAAATACTTGAAACGATAGCAACACCATCAATAGCAACCCCCATAAATTCTAAGATATTCACTTGATTAATACCACCAATAGCAACCACAGGAATATCTACTTTTTGACAAATTTCATTTAATGTTTCCATTGAAATATTTTGTGCATCATCTTTTGTTTGAGTTGCAAAAATAGCTCCGACACCTAAATAATCAGCCCCATTTTCTAAAGCTATTTTTGCTTCTTCATAATTATGTGCAGATACACCAATAATTTTATCTTCACCTAATATTTTTCTTGCTTCTTTTAAATTTAAATCATCTTGCCCAATATGGACCCCATCTGCATCAATTTCTTTACACAATTCAACATCATCATTAATAATCAAAGGAACATGATGTTTTTGACACACGCTTTGAACATCCAATGCTTCTTGTTTAAATGCTTCATGTGTCATTTCTTTTTCTCTTAGTTGAATCATTGTTACACCACCAAGAATGGCTTCTTCAACTAATTCCGACATTTTTCTTCCTTTTAAATATTTTGAATCTGTTACTCCATACAATAATAAATCTTCTTTATTTAATTTCATCAAATTTCCTTCTTTCTTTACAATATTCTTTTTTTATTTCCCTGGAAATAAAAAGAGAGTCCTGTTGAACTCTGTTAACGTCTATATCTCCTACGTTGGCATTATCCAAATCAGGTTATGGGTCTAAGTCAATACTTACTCTCAGCAAAAAGCTCCCCGTTTCCTTTATTATAATTTTTTTAATAAAAATTGTCTATTTTTATTCATATTATTTATGCTTTTGTTCAAACTATAAAAGGAGGTGCTTTCATGAAATTATGTATTACAGCAGGTAACTATCACATTTTTAAATTAATGATTAAAAATCATAAAGATTCTCGCATTCAATTAAAAAACATTCATCCTTTAGATTTTGACCTTGTTTTTGATGTTTATACATCTTTAGATCAAAAAACAGTTATTTCTATACTTAGCCATGAATTACGTTATTCCCCTTTTATGTATCTATGCCCGGGTTTTAAAGTCATTCCTTTAAAAAAACGTCTTCCTCATGGTACAAAAGAATCAACTACTCCTTTAAATCTTTCTTTTAATTGAATAATTTATATTAAAAAACAGTTCGAGATAGCATCTATTTCAAACTGTTTATTTTTTAATTAATAATTTTTAAAACATCTTCTTCACTTGTTACATTAAGTTTTTTCTAGCGATGTATTTGTGTCAAACTTGTTTCATTTCTATTATTATTTTAGTTTTCCTCTTTTTTCTTTCAATGGACAAATAGTTCAAAATATTTTCCATTAAATTTATTTTTTATTGATCAACATATAGCAAAAAAGATGATGTTTTTACGCACCATCTTATTTTTTTAATTGGAATCCATATTTTAACGGGTCTTCTGGATCTATCACAAGTTGATTAAAAGCTGTATAAATATACTATTTTTCCAATTTAATTTTTAATAAATCATCAATAACATTCTTTATATCTTCACTTATACAATATGCTCTTTTTTCCATGGATTGAGGACAATAAGTATCTTTATTAATACAAATATAAGTTGCATTTTTATTTCTTTCAACAAATCTAAAAAATGGATATTTAATAATACCTGGTGTATTTTGTCCTACACCTAATTCAAGATAAACAATTTTTAAATCTTGATGTCTTCTGATAAAATCTTGATATCTAAAATAAGCTTGATGCCATCCTTCATCTTCAACAAAAGTATCATCACATCTTAAATTCATTGTCATTGGTTTTCCACAATGAGGACAATAAGGAATTAAAGATGTAGGAATTTTCATATCCTTTTGTTGTTCAATCATCTTTTTAATAAGTTCTTCATTATCATATGTTTCTTGATGACAAGGAGATGAACATTGAAATAAGCCATAATCCCCTTGTGTATAAAATAATCTTTGTTTATCAAAATTTGCTTTTTGAAAACAATGATCCACATTAGTTGTTAAAACAAAATAATCTTTATCTTTAACAAGTTGAAAGAGTTTTTGATATAAATCTAAATGATCTACATATCGATTGTAATAAACTTGTCTTGACCACCAAGCCCAATATTCTTCTAAAGTATCATAAGGATAAAAACCTCCTGAATACATATCATGAATTCCATATTTTTCTTCAAAATCACTAAAATACCTATTAAATCTTTCTCCTGCATATTCATATCCAGCAGCCGTAGAAAGTCCTGCACCTGCTCCAATAACAATAGCATCCGCTTCTTGTATTTTAGCGCAAATATCTTTCATAGATGTCTCGATCTTCGTCTTTGAAAACATTAAAAATCACCTTCTTTATACTTGTTTCATTTTTTAAATATTCTTTAACTGTTTTAATTGCAATCTTTGTTGCAAGTTCTTTAGGAAAGTGGAATTCACCAGTAGAAATACAACAAAAAGCAATACTTTCTAATCGATATGCAGCTGCAAATTCTAAACAACTACGATAACATGAAGCCAGTAATTCTTCATCTTTTTTAGTCACCGTTGAATAAATAATCGGACCTACTGTATGTAAGATATAGCGACTTGGTAAATTATAAGCTTTGGTTATTTTAGCTTTTCCTGTAGCTTCGGGTTTTCCTTGTTTTTCCATTATTTGATAACAAGCATATCGAAGCTGCATTCCAGCATAGCTGTGGATACAATTATCAATACAACGATGATGAGGAATATAGCATCCTGTCATTTGACTATTAGCAGCATTAACGATGGCATCACATTTTAAAGTTGTAATATCTCCTTGCCACAAATAAATACCTTCTTGGATAGGTTTTAAATCATTGACATCTACAATTCCTTTTTCTTCAATTGCTGTTTGTAAATAAGCATCTTGAATACGATAAAATTCACTTTTTATTTTTTTAGGTTCTCGAACATTCATCAAATCTCTCAATAAAAGTTTTTGTGAACTTTCATTTTGAGGAATTTCAATGTGACAATATTCTTCTCTTTCATCAAGTAATTCTTGAATCAAATATTTTCTTCTTTCTTCTTGGTTCATCTAAATTTCCCTTTCTATCGCACGAACAGGACATATTTCTAGACATCTTCCACAACTTAAACAATGTCTTTGATCAATTTTTACTTTTTGATCAACATGAACACATTTTTGTGGACAAACATCTAGACATTTCAAACACCTAATACATGTATCATTAATAAAATATCCTGTTTCTTTTTCAATACTTCCAATTGTAAATGTTTCTTTAATAATACTACTCGGAGCAGTAATATCAAAATATTCACCTGTTGCTTCATATAAACAAAAGACTTCTAATATATCTCTAGTATTTTCAGGATATATTTTTTGCATATACGTATTTTTTTGAAAGATTTCATCTAAATACGTATGATGTATACATTTAACTTTTCCTTTTAAGGAGATTGCTTTTTTATCTTTTAAAGCAGTTAATGACATAAAATTTTGTTGAATAAGTTGTTGATAAAAGGCTTTCCCTTTAGCCGTCAGAAAATACACACCTTCTTTATCATAGAGCATCATATCAATAGCTCTTGTTTGTGGATACCCTTGTTGATCTAATGTAGCAACAACAGTTGAATGAAAATCATCTACTAACATTTTTAAATAGTTCATCTCTTGCATACCTCTTTTCTTTTATTTATAATAGTATATATAATATACTAAGTATCTTTTAGATACTAAAGGAGATAAACATGGAAAAACAACAATTACCCGCTTGCCCAGTTGAAACAACCCTAACACTTATTAGTGATAAATGGAAAGTCTTGATTTTAAGAGATCTTCTTCCTGGTACTAAACGTTTTGGTGAATTGAAGAAATCAATTGGTCACGTTAGCCAAAAGGTTTTAACAGCCCAACTTAGACAAATGGAACAAAGTGGTTTATTAACACGTACTGTTTATCCTGAAGTTCCTCCACGCGTTGAATATTCTTTAACGGAACTTGGTTATAGTTTAAAACCTATTTTAGATGCCATGTTTACTTGGGGAGAAAATTATAAAGAAAATTATTATCAAGATTAGGACTCATTTTTAGAAACGAGTTTTTTTACGAAATTATTTGCTGGATATTTGATAATATTTTCAGGAGTATCAAATTGTTGAATTTGACCTTGATCCATAATTAACACTTTTGTTCCTAATTTTAAAGCTTCTTGAATATCATGAGTCACAAATAATATTGTGATCTTTTTTTGTTGATATATTTTTAAGAGTTCATCTTGTAATTGTCTTCTAGTAATTTCATCAACAGCTCCAAAGGGTTCATCCATTAATAAAATATCTGGTTGATTCGCTAAGGCTCTAGCAATACCTACTCTTTGTTGCTGACCACCTGAAAGAGTATGAGGATACTTATCTTTAAAGCTTGTATCTAATTGTACTGTTTCTAACCATTGATCTACGATTTGATCCATATTTTTTGTTTTCTTTTCTAATTGTAAAACATAAGCAATATTTTGTTTGACTGTTAAATGAGGAAAAAGTACACTTCCTTGGATGACATAACCCATATGTCTTCTTAATTGAATAAGATCTTGTTCTTGGATATCTTGTCCATGAACTTTAACATGTCCACTTGTAGGTTGAATTAAGCCATTGATCATTTTTAATACTGTGGTTTTACCACTACCTGATGTTCCAATAATTGTTATAAATTCACCTTGATCTATGGATAAATTAAAATGATTTAATACTTCTGTTTGTCCATATGCTTTTTTTATATCTTTTAATTCAATAATAGCTTCCATACTTACTCCTTCAATAAATTTATTTCTTTCAAATAATTTCTCGCAACTTCTCTTGGTTCTTTTCCTTGACTTTCTACTAAATCATTCATCTTTGCCATTTGTAAATCATCTATTTTATAAGCTAATTGATTCAAAACCTTCTTTAATTCAGGATGATCTTTTAAAACTTCACTTCTTACAACATTTCCACATAAATAAGAAGGATAAAAATGTTGATCATCTTCTAAAACAACAATTTGATCATTAGAAAGTTGTCCATCTGTCGTAAAGATTGTCATCACATCAACTTGACCTTGATTAATTGCTTGATATTTTAAACCAATATCCATATCCATTGTTGCTTTAAATTGATAATTATATATTTTACATAAAGCATCATAACCATCTTCTCTTTCAAAAAAATCATACTCTGCACCAAATGTTAATTGACTTGCAATAGCACTTAAATCAGAATAAGTTTTAATATCATACTTTTCAGCAATTTCTTTTCTAATAGCTAAACCATATGTATTATTAAAACCATACATTCCACACCATTGTAGATTCTTTTTTTGATATTCTTTTTGAAGCTCATCAAATTGACTTTCATAATACGTTCCTTTTTTCTTTAACACAGCATTCCATCCAGTTCCAGTATATTCTGGATAAAGATCAAATTCACCTTTTTCAATAGCAGGTTCAATATTAGAAGTTCCTCCACCAACACCTTGTGTAACTTCTACATTTAAATCCGTTTCTTGTTCGATATAAATATCTAACATTTCTCCTAATATATATTGTTCTGTCATTGGTTTTGTGGCAATTTTAATTGTTTCTTTTTGAGGTTTTACTAAAAGACCTGCAAAAATAGAAATTATTAAAACAATTAAAATAATTGCTTTTTTATTGATTTTTTTTGAATGATATCGAATTCTTTTTTCAATGATTGCAAACAAACCATCTGCAATTAATGCGAGCAAAGCAATAAGCAAACTTCCTACTAGTGTCATTGCTGTATTATTCGTTGTAATTCCTCGATAGATGGCTACCCCTAAACCTCCTGCACCAATAAAAGAAGCAATCCCTGCAAGAGCAATCGTCATAATAGCCATACTTCTAATTCCTGCCATAATTACTGGAAGAGCTAAAGGAAACTTTATTTTCCACAAAACTTGAAAACGTGTACTTCCTAAACCTGTCGCTGCTTCAATCATCTTTTTATCGACTTGTTCCATTCCGGTATAGGTATTTTTTACCATTGGTAAAAGAGCATAGATGACAAGTGCAATAATCGCTGTTGTATTTCCAACTCCTGAAAGGGGAATTAAAAATCCTAGCATTGAAATAGAAGGAATAGTATAAACAAAATTGATAATACTCATGAATGGTTTTGATATTTTTTTATATTCACTCATGAATATTCCAATTAAACCTCCTATTAAAATAGCTAAAACAATACTTATAAAGGAAATTTGTAAGTGTTGATATAAAAGATTCATAAAGAATTCTTTTCTTTGAATAAATAATTGAACTATTTCTAACATGATTTTCTCCTTTCTATTGCTTGTACAGGACATTTTTCATAACATAATCCACAATGCAAACAATGTTCTTGTTGTATTTGATAATTTGAAATACATTGTTGTGGACAATTCTTTTGACATAAGCCACATTGAATACATTGATTAAGAATGATAAATCCTTTAGGTTTTATCTCTTTATTCATTGAAAAACTTTCTCTATAAATAGGTTCTTTGCCTAAATCAAAGAATTCTAGTTCACCTTCTTCAAGACAAAAGACTTCTAAAATATAACGACTCTCATTTGGATAAACATTATTCATTGATAAATTATGTTTAAAAATACGATTTATCCAATATTTTTGATTTTCTAATCGTTTAACAGGTCCATTTAAACGAACCATTTGATACTTTTTATTCATTCCTGTAATTGCAACGTATGGATGATTTTTTAATTGTTTATAAAAATCTTTTCCTCTTGCTGTACAAAAATATAATTTATTATCTTCAACCAACATCACATCTATAATTCTTACTTGGGGTTGATTATTTTCATCAACGGTTGCAAAAGCAACATCTTTGATTTCTCTTAAAATATTTAAACAAGTTGAAACATTCATTGTTGTGCCTCCTTTTTCGTTTTTCATTATAATTTTATTTCTAATAAAAAAAAGTACGCACAATATTGTGGTATAGTTACTTCAAAGTAACTAATAAAAAAGTTACGACTTAAAATCGTAACTTTCTTGATTATTCAGTTTCGAATTGACTGTAATAAATTTGATGATAATAACCTTGTTTTTGAAGCAATTCTTCATGATTACCAATTTCTACAATATGTCCTTGATCCATAACGATGATTTGATCGGCATTTTTAATCGTTGATAAACGATGAGCAACAATAAAGGTTGTTCTTCCTTTCATCATTTCATCAAAAGCTTTTTGAATTTGTAATTCTGTACGCGTATCGATTGAACTTGTTGCTTCATCTAAAATCAACATTGGTGGATGTGTTAACATAATACGTGCAATACATACAAGTTGCATTTGTCCTTGAGACATATTTCCACCATCTTCTTCAACCATTGTATCGTATCCTTGAGGAAGAGACATAATATATTTATGCACACGTGCTTTTTTAGCTGCTTCAATGATTTCTTCATCACTAGCTTTTGTTTTTCCATAAGCAATATTTTCTTTAATAGTCCCTTTAAATAACCAACTATCTTGTAAAACCATACCGTACATTTTTCTTAAATCATCACGGTTCATATCTTCAATATTAACACCATCAATTGTAATTTTTCCACCTTGAGGATCATAGAAACGCATTAATAAGTTAATTAATGTTGTTTTTCCACAACCTGTTTTACCTACAATAGCTGTCATTGTTCCTGGTTTAGCTTCATAGTTAAAATCTTGAATTAATGGTTTACTTGGATCATAACTGAAATTTAAATGGTCAATGATAATATGTCCTTGTTTATTTTCAATGATTTTAGAGGTTGTTAATTCTTGGATTGTTTCTTCATCTAATAATGCAAAGACTCTTTGACTGGCAGCAATGGCTGTTTGCATTTCTGATATAGCGGATGATATTTCGTTAAATGGTTTTGTATATTGGTTAGCATATGTTAAAAAGCTTGAAAGAATACCTACTGTAAATGAACCATTTAATACTTGAAATGCTCCAAAGATACCAACAGCAGCATAAACAATACTATTAACTAAACGTGTTGTGGGATTAATTAAAGCCCCATAGAATTGTGAAATAACCCCACTTTTATGCATACGTTCATTGATTTCATTAAACTTTTCTTCGTTTTGTTCTTGATAATCAAAAATATTAACAATTTTTTGATTACCTATCATTTCTTCACAATAACCATTCATTTCCCCTCTTAAAGCAAGTTGTTCTTGGAAATAAGAATGTGTTCTTTTAACAATCAAAGAAGCGACAAGTAAAGAAAGTGGTGTTAAAACAACCACAATTACAGCTATCGAAAAATGAATATAAGCCATAATCAAAATCGTTCCTACAATTGTTGCAATTCCTGTAAGCAAGGATGTAAAACTTTGTAATAAACCTTGTCCAATTAAATCAATATCATTGATCAATCTTCCTAAAATATCTCCATGACTTGTAGCATCAATATATTTTAAAGGAAGAACTTGAATTTGATCAAATACTCTATTTCTTAAATCATTCGTAATATTATAAGTAATTGTATTTGTAATTTGTCCCATGATCCATTGAATCAAAGAAATAATTAAAATAACAATTCCAATAAAAATAAGTTTGTTCAATAACGCTTGAAAATGAACTTGATTCTTTCCAACCAATAAATCTATTGTTTGACCTATTAAAACAGGTGTAAGTAAAGTAAAGACAACAGAGACAATTGATAAAAGTGTTAATAACATAATTAAAAAACGATAAGGTTTACAATATGTAAGCAATCTTTTAATTGTTTTTTTATCCATTGTAATCACCATCCTTACTATTTTGAGATTCATAAATTTCTTTATAAACCGTACAATTCTTTAATAATTCTTCATGACAATCAAAACCAACAAGTTCACCATGATATAAAACCATAATACGATCACATCTTTTTAAAGACGCTGTTCTTTGAGAAATAACAATTTTTGTCATTTCTTTTAATTCTTGTAATTGTTTTTGTAAAGCAGCATCTGTTGCATAGTCTAACGCACTTGAGCAATCATCTAAAACTAAAATATCCGCTTGTTTATAAAGCGCTCTAGCTATTGTTAAACGTTGTCTTTGTCCACCAGAGAAGTTTTTCCCACCTTGAACAACAGCACTTTCTATTCCTTGAGGAAGACAACTTACAAATTCTTTAGCTTGTGAAACTTCTAAAGCTTTATTCATTGTTTCTTCTTGATAAGGTTTTGACATACAAATATTTTCTTTAATTGTTCCTGAAATCAATGATGTATTTTGTAAAACATAACTGATATGTTGTCTTAATGTTTCTAGTTTATAATCTTGAATATTTTTACCAGCTATTTTAATTTGTCCACTTCTAACATCATAATTTCTTCCAATAAGGGATACTAGTGTTGATTTACCAGCACCCGTTCCTCCAATAATTCCTACTGTTTCACCTTTATTGATCGTAAATGATAAGTTGTGTAACACATCTTTTTGAAGATATCCAAAGTTGACATCTTTAAATTCAATCATCTTTTCATCAGGAATAAGGGTTGAATAACTTCCTTGATTTTCTACTTGTGGTGTTGTTTCAAGTACTTCAAAAACTCTTTGATAACTTGCTGTAGCTTTATTGTAGATTGATAAAACATTCGCAAAGACAATGAGTGCTTGTAAAATACTATTCATATAGTTAATTAAGGCAATAACTTCCCCTTGAGAAAGACTTCCTACATTGACTTGGAAACCACTAGCATAAATAATAATAATGATTGCAAAGTTTACAATTAAATAAGTAAAGGGATTTAATAGAGCTTGTATTTTACCTACTTTTACTTGTTCATCTTTTTGATTTTTTGTTTCTAAATTAAATCTTTTTACTTCATGATTTTGATTTGAAAAAGCACGAATAACACGTACACCTTTTAAGTTTTCTCTTGCTATTAAAGCAATTTTATCTAATAACTTTTGAATACAAGAGAAATAAGGCATTGAAATAATCGTAATTGATAACATCGATACCGCTAAAATAACAGCTCCTACAACAAAGATCATTGATAAAGAACCACTGATCATAAAAGCCATAAACAATGAACCAATCATTAAAAATGGAGCTCTTGACGTAAGACGAATCGTCATCGCTACAGCTAATTGAATTTGTACCACATCATTAATAAGTCTTGTAACTAATGATGGTGCTGTAAGGGTATCTAAATTGGCATCATCATATTTATTGATTTGATGATACATGTCTTTTCTAAGTTGTGTCCCCACACTTTGTGATGTAAGGGAAGCATACCATTGACAAACAAGTGCAAATAAATAACCAAAAACAGCTAAACCAATAAGGACGAGCCCACATTTTAAAATATAATTGGTATCTTTATAAGCAATTCCTTTATCAATGACAGAGGCCATAACAACGGGAACACATAATTCTAAAGCAGCTTCAAAGATTTTAAATAAAAAGCCTAAAGTTGCTGAAAACTTAAACTCCTTTACATATTTTAATAGTTTCATATTCTTCACCTCTGCGTTATTATATGATAAGATTTGTCTATATGTAAAATATATATATTATATATTAATTATATTTAATAAATATATTATTCCCATTTGAAGGAGTTTTATGATGGATATTAGACAAATGAAATATTTTAAAACTATTGTAGAAGAAGGAACGATTTCTAAAGCTGCTAAAAAGCTTCATATGGCTCAACCACCTTTATCAATGCAACTTAAACAATTAGAAGAAGAATTAAGTGTTATACTTTTAAAAAGAGGTAATAAACAAGTTGAATTAACAGAGGCTGGCAATCGTTTTTATAAAAGATGTTTACAAATCTTAGATTTAACTGAAATTACTAAAAATGAATTAAAACAGTCTTATCAAGATGTTTTAAGAATTGGTATTACTTCTTCTAATAGTGGTTTAATTCAACAAGAAAGTATTCAAGAATTTATTAAAAAAAATAAACATGTTCAATATGCTATCCATGAAGGGTCTACTTATGAAATTCTTGATTTATTATTATCACATAATATTGATTTAGGAATTGTTAGAACACCTTTTGATACTTCCCAAGTAAATACTTTTTATTTAGAAAAAGAACCGATGATTGCTATTGGAAAAAAAGAATATTTTATAAATACTAAAAGAAAAATAAAAGATTTTAAAGATACTCCTTTAATTATTCATCAAAGATACCTGCCTTTAATCAATGATTATTGTTTAAATAAACTAATTCAAATTCAATTAAAAGTAACTTGTGATGATAGTAGAACGTCTCTTATTTGGGCCAATAGTGGTATTGGAGTAGCAATTTGTCCAATGAGTAGTTTAGCTTTACCTTATGACCATTCTCTTGTTTATACGATTTTAGAAGATAAAAATTTATATACAGGAATCGCTTTTATTACTAGAAAAAACGAAGAAGTTTCAACTTTATTAAATGAATTTATAGAACGTTTTAAATAGAGGAAAAACAAATGATACAATACTAAAAAATAGAACTTGATTACCAATTACCTATTAAATTATTAGATATTTATTTTGAAGATCATCATACAAAAACAGCTAAACATTATCATACTAGTATTGAAATTTTGATTCCCGTTTTAGGAAAACTAAAATTATTTCTTACTGATAAAGAATTGATTATTCCTCAAGGAAGCTTATATATTATTAATAGTCAAGAAATTCATGGGATGCATCATACGGAAGATACTGATATCTATAAAGGATATGCACTTCAAATAAATTATGATTTTATTAAAAAATATTATCCAGCTATTGATAATTATCAATTTATTCAACCTAATCATAAAATCAAAGAAAAGATATTGTTAGACATTTTTAAAATTATTGCAGCTTATGATCATAGCAATCAATTTCAAAAAATAGAAATTGAAAGTTATATTTTACATCTTTTATATACGTTGCTTTCAAATACTTTAGATAAAAAAACAAATTTAAATTTACAAACTTTACATGATAAAAGAATTATAAGAATGACACAATATATTGACTTACATTATAACGAAGATCTTTCAATTGATAATATAGCGCAACACTTTAATATATCTACAGGATATTTATTACGTTATTTTAAAAGTCATTTAAACGTGACAGTTAAAGAATATCTTATTGCTGTTCGTTTAAAAAAGGCAAGACAGGATGTTTTGTTTTCAAATTATACAATTTTAGAAATTGCTTATTTACATGGCTTTCCAAATTTAAAATCATTTATTAATGCTTTTAAAAAAGTTTATCATGAGACACCAGCAAAATATCGTGAAAAAGTTAGAAAATAACATTAAAGAAGTACGTTTTTAACATTTACGTAAGCTCTTTCAATGATAAGGTTTTACTTGTCAAAAAAAGAGAGGAAAGAAAATGTTAAAAAAGATATTTAGTTTATTTGTATGTGCGATGATGTGTCTCGTATCAACAAATCTTGTTTTTGCTGATGGAACAGTTGATATTCATGGAACATACAGTATTCACGTTGGTGGTTATGATTGGGGAAGTGCAACTGATAATAAAAAAGCAGAAAATAATCCATCACAAGCAATAAAAACTGGAGATACTGCTCATGGTGAAATTTATGCAATGATCATGATGTTTGCTGCAGCTGGATATGTTTTCTTTAAACAAAGAAAAGGAGCTTAATTTATAGACTCATTAAATTGCTTATGCAATTTAGTGAGTTTTTTTATTTAAAAAAAAGAGGATATTTCTATCCTCTAGATAATATTAGTTATTGATTAATTTATCTTCATCAGACCAAGAATATAATTTTCTGATTTCTTTTCCGACTTTTTCTGATTCATGTTCTGCAGCTAATTTTCTCATTGCTTTGAAATGTGCTTGTCCTCCAGCTGCTGACATGTCTAATAAGAAGTCTTTTGCGAATGTTCCATCTTGGATATCTTTTAAGATTTGTTTCATTGCTTTCTTTGTATCTTCTGTGATGATCTTTGGTCCTGTAATATAATCTCCATATTCTGCTGTATTTGAAATTGAATATCTCATTCCTTCAAATCCTGATTGATAGATTAAGTCTACAATTAATTTCATTTCATGGATACATTCAAAGTATGCATTTCTTGGATCATATCCTGCTTCTACTAATGTTTCAAATCCTGCTTGCATTAAAGCACATACTCCACCACATAAGACTGCTTGTTCTCCAAATAAGTCTGTTTCTGTTTCTGTTCTGAATGTTGTTTCTAATACACCTGCTCTTGCTCCTCCAATTGCTAGTGAGTATGCTAATGCGATGTCTTGTGCTTTTCCTGTGTAGTCTTGTTCTACGGCTACTAGACATGGTGTTCCTTTTCCTGCTTGATATTCACTTCTTACTGTATGTCCTGGTGCTTTTGGTGCAATCATTGTTACATCAACATTTTTTGGTGGTACGATTTGATTGAAATGAATATTGAATCCATGAGCAAACATGAGCATGTTTCCTTCTTCTAGATTTGGTTCAATTGATTCTTTATATAATTTTGCTTGTAATTCATCGTTGATTAAGATCATGATGATATCTGCTTTTTTTGCAGCTTCTGCTGATGTACAAACTTCAAATCCTTGTTCTTCAGCTCTTTTCCATGATTTTGATCCTTCATATAATCCTACGATGACTTTTACTCCTGATTCTTTTAAGTTTAATGCATGTGCATGTCCTTGTGATCCGTATCCAATGATGGCTACTGTTTTCCCATCTAATAATGATAAGTCACAATCTGATTCATAAAAAATTTTTGCCATTTTTAATGTCCCCCTTAATTTCCTTGGCTTCCTCTATGCATTCCAACGAGTCCTGTGCGAGCAATTTCTGTCACGTTGAATCCGTTAAGCATTGTTAATAACTGATTGACTTTTCTTGTATTTCCAGTAACTTCTATAATTAATGAAGTTGGTGAAACATCGATAATATGTGCTCTAAAGATATCAACAATTGAGTTGATATTTGTTCTTTGATCAGCATTTGCATCTACTTTAATTAAGACAAGTTCTCGATAAACTGAATCATCTGGTTCAAGTTTTTCAATTTCAACGACTTCTACAAGTTTCCCTAATTGTTTTTCAATTTGCGTTAAAATTTGTTCATCACCAGTAGAAACAACTGTCATACGTGACATTCCTTTAATATTTGTTTGTCCTACTGAAATACTTTCAATGTTATATCCTCGTCTACTAAATAAACCAGCAACACGGTTTAATACCCCTGGATTATTTTCAACAAGCAATGATAAAACAAGTCTATCCATGTTTTAATCCTCCCTATTTTTTTAATTGTTTATGAATTCTATTCATAGCTGAAATAATGGCTTTAATTGTAGCTGTTGTAATATTTGGATGTACCCCTACTCCATATTCTTGAACAGCACTTCCTTTAACTCTTAAATAAACATAAGCAGCTGCTTTTGAACTAGATCCTGATGATAATGAATGTTCACTATAATCTAAGAAATGTGTATAAACAAAGCCATTTTCATTAAATGCATCTTTAACAGCATCGATTGGTCCATTACCATAACCAACAATCGTTCTTATTTCTCCATGATCTTTTAAAGTAATTTCTGCTTTTCTTTCAAATTCAGAATCATCTTCAGAAATATCAATTAATTTTTGTTTAATAAATTCATATGGTTCTTTAATATCTACATATTGTTCAATAAATGTATCGTAAACTCTTTCTGGTGAAACTTCTCCTTCTTCTTCAGAAATATCTTGAATCACTTTTGCAAAGTCTACTTGTAATCCTTTTGGTAAATGATAACCATACATGCTTTCCATAACATAAGCAACGCCACCTTTACCAGATTGTGAATTAATACGAACAATTGGTTCATATTGTCTACCTAAATCACTTGGATCAATTGGTAAATATGGAACTTCCCACATTTTCGAATTTCTTTCTCTTAAAGCATGCATTCCTTTATTGATTGCATCTTGATGACTTCCAGAGAAAGCTGTAAAGACTAATTGTCCAACATATGGATGTCTTGGTGGAATATCCATTTTTGTACATTTTTCATAAACATGTTTAATATCATTAATACTTCCTAATTCTAATTGTGGATCAACTCCATGAGTGAACATATTTAAAGCAACAGTCACAACATCAACATTTCCTGTTCTTTCACCATTACCAAATAATGTTCCTTCAACACGATCAGCACCCGCTAATAAAGCAAGTTCAGTTGAAGCAATTCCACAACCTCTATCATTATGAGGATGAACAGAAACAATGACTCTTTCACGATCTTTGAAGTTACGACACATCCATTCGATTTGATCAGCATAAACATTTGGTGTATCCATTTCTACAGTTGAAGGTAAGTTGATAATCACTTTATTATCTTTACTTGCTCCCCATGTATCCATAACGGCTTCACATACTTCCATTGCATAATCAACTTCAGTTCCTGTAAAACTTTCTGGTGAATATTCAAGAATCACTTTTCCTTCAAATTCTTTTGATAAGTCTTTTACTAATTGAACACCATCAATTGCAATTTGTTTAATTTCATCTTTATCTTTGTTAAAGACAACGTCTCTTTGTAAGATAGAAGTTGAATTGTAAACATGGACGATAGCTTTATCTAATCCTTTTAAAGCTTCAAATGTTTTTCTAATTAAATGTTCTCTTGCTTGAGTTAATACTTGAACAGTCACATCATCAGGAATTAAATTTTCTTCAATTAATAATCTTAAGAAATCATATTCAATTTGACTTGAAGAAGGAAAACCTACTTCAATTTCTTTAAATCCTAAGTCTACTAAAAGTTGAAACATTTCCACTTTTTCTTCTATTTTCATTGGTGTAATTAATGCTTGATTTCCATCTCTTAAATCAACCGAACACCAAATTGGTGCTTTTTCAATTGTTTTATCAGGCCAAGTACGGTCTTTTAATTTAATTGTTTCAAATCTCTTGTACTTTTCGTAATTCATTTCCATTTCCTCCTTAATACTATAAAAAAACTCCCGTCTCAAAATAGCCAATCCGGCCATTTTGAGGACGAGAGTTATATTACTTCGTGGTTCCACCTCAATTTGTGAATAAATCACTTTATCCACCTCGCTAAGTACGCTACATAATAGTTCATACTCTTACAAAATAACGGTTGCATACCGTAGCCACCTACTTAAGTTCAGCGCTCCACTCAAGGATGAGTTCAGTATTACTCAAACAATTCTTTCCACCAACCAGAATCTCTCTACGCCTTGAAATAGTACTTACTAGTTCCTATCGAAGTATTTATTTTATGGTTACTTGTAATGTTAGACTTTTTTTTTACTAAAGTCAATGTCTTTAAGTTAATTTAACTAATTTAAAATATATTATTATTTTAATAGTTTTTTATTATTTATCGAAAGCTAATTGAATTACTCTATCTAGTAATTCACTATAAGAAATACCAAAATCATTCATTAATTGTGGATACATTGAAATCTTTGTAAATCCAGGTAAAGTATTAATTTCATTTAAATAGATTTGATTTGATTTCTTATCTAAGAAGAAATCAACTCTTGATAGACCATGTCCATCAACTGCTTTAAATACTCTTAAAGCATATTCACGAATCTTATCTTGAATTTCTTGATCAACTAAAGCAGGAATACATGTTTTACTTTCTTCATCTTCATATTTAGATTCAAAAGTATAGAATTCACCATGAGGCATGATTTGTCCAACACGTGAAACGATTGGATCATCGTTTCCCAAAACAGCCGTTTCAAGTTCGATACAATCAACACATTCTTCAACGACAATATGACGATCATATTTTGAAGCTTCAATAAGTTTTGTCATTAAATCTTCTTTATAATCACAACGATAACATCCTACACTTGATCCAGAACGACTTGCTTTAATAAAACATGGGAATCCTAATTCTTTTTCCACTGTTTTTTCAATATCTTCAATTTCATCAAATTGTTTATTGACAACAACAAGTTTTCCATCATATCTTTTTTTAACATATAAAGATTTTACTTGTGGAATTCCTGCAGTTTCTAAAATCTTCTTTGTATAGATTTTATCCATAGATACAGCAGAAGCTAAAACACGACATCCAACATAAGGAACACCTGCTAATTCAAATAAACCTTGGATTGTTCCATCTTCTCCAAAAGCACCATGTAAAATTGGTAAAACAACATCTTGTTGTTTTAATACTCCAAAAATATCTTGAATAACTTGAGAATTTTCTAACCAAGTATCTTGAGCCAAATCAGCTTGACCTTGATCTAATAAATACCAAGATCCATCTTGATCAATTCCTACTAATGTCACATCATAATGTTCTTTATTTAAATTATTCATTACTGATGTACAAGACATACGAGAAACAATATGTTCACTCGATTGTCCACCACAAACAACCATCAATTTTTGTTTCATAATAATCTCCTTAACGATATAATTCTAACCAATCATCTACTAAAGTAGTATCTTCATAATATCTTAAAACATGATATACATACTTACTATCTCCATAGACTGATACGTTATAATCCTTTTTGCATTTCTCAGAAAAATCTATAGCATTTTGATAAGTATATTGCTTGTCTGTTTGTTCAACGTAATTCATATATCCAATACCATAATTATAAGATTGTAAAGCTAAAAATATTCCTTTTTCATCTTTCAAAGAACTTACATTTGCCTTTTCTAAACATTTAGCAAAGTATCGAATACCTACTTGAATAGAATATTCGGGATCACTAATAGCATTAGGTTTCTTTTCAAACTGTGTATTAAATTCACATTCAGATGATTGCATTGGATCATTTCCTTGTCCTCCAGATTCTTGCATCATCATTGCCTGTAATAATCCTAAATACTCTTCTATATCATTTTCCCTTGCATATTTTAGCATTAAATCTTCATAATTCAATACCTGAGTTGAAACCAATTTATTCTCTTGCTTAAATTGATTTTTTATAAGTTGAAAGAATGAAAAAGCCAATAAAAACAATAATGCTGCAAGAATTAACTGAAAGGGTCTTTTTAATCTTAATTTTTTCTTTTTTTTCATAACTTATATCTTTTCTACAATTTCTTTTAAATTCATAGAGTGGCTTCCTTTAACTAAAACCACATCATCATTCTTTAAAAATTGATCTAATTGTTCAATAACTTCTTGATTAGAAGTAAAATAATAAACATTCTCCATTTTTTCTTTTGCTTTTTGATACATATACTTTGCTTCTTTTCCAATACAAATCAAAACATCTATTTCTTTAGTAGCAACATAGTTTCCCACTTCTTCATGAAGTTGTTGGCTATAACTTCCGAGTTCTAACATATCCGCTAAAATAGCAACTTTACGTTTTTTATAATTTGCGAGAACATCTATACTTGATTTCATTGAATCTACACTTGCATTATATGTTCCATCAATAATTGTTTTATGATTTTTTTCAAGAATATCCATTCTATTTTTAGTTAATTCAAACTCTTGTATACCCTTTTTAATATCTTCTAGAGAAATATCTAACTCTAATCCTACTGCAATTGCAATTAACGCATTAAAAACATTATGCTCTCCTTGAACAGGAACCCAAATTTTTTCACTTTGATCATGATAATGAACAATAAATGTACTGTGATCTTCAAATAATTCAATATCACTTGCTTGAATAGAAGCCCCTTCATTTTTTCCAACTCTTACAACATTTAAACGAGGTAAATCAACAGTCTGTAACATATCATTATCATTATTAATAATTAAAGTAGATTGATCTTTCATACCATCTGTAATTTCTAACTTTGCTTTTAAAATATTTTCACGACTTCCTAGTTCACCAATATGTGCTGTTCCAACATTGGTAATACATGAGACATCAGGATGAGCAATCATAGATAATCTTGACATTTCATTTAAATGATTCATCCCCATTTCTAAGACCATGACTTCTTCATCTTGATATCTTAAAATTGTTAATGGTAGACCTATTTCATTATTATAATTACCTTCTGTTTTTAAAGTTTTATATTTTTGTTTAACAACACTATAGACCATATCACGTGTACTTGTTTTCCCAACACTTCCTGTAACTCCCACAACCTTTACAGGGCGATGACTTCTTAAATAAATGGCCATATCTTTTAAAGCTTGATAAGTATCTTCTACTTTAATCACAATTTTATCTGGATAACTTACATCTTTAGCGGTAATAATTGCTGTTGCTCCTGTTTGAAAAGCACTTTCAATAAAATCATGTCCATCAAATCTTTCACCTTTTAAAGGAATATACATTCCTCCATTTTTCATTTGTCTACTATCTTGACTAAAGAAACAAATATCATCTTCTTTATTTCCAGAAACTAAAATACCTTTTGTTGCCTCTAATATTTCATATACTTTCATATTATTCTCCTATGCATCTTGTAAATTTTCAAATTCTTGTGCTGTATTTTCATTTAAAGCTTTATATTGCCCTTTAATATTGAAAACAATATATTTGACTCCACTTTCTTGAACATATCCTTTGGTAAATAAATCAGATCCTAAAACTTGTAAATCTGATACAACGATATTCTTAAATAAAATCTGATCATCTTTCCCATTTAAACTCATCATTTTAAGTTGGGTTCCTGTCGCATAGACAATTTTATTATTGACTAAAGCAATGGCTCTATTTTCTACTTTTTTGATTGTTTCTTGTTTTAATGTTTTTTTATTGATTTTTATAATTTGTGAATTATCAGTAAGATATAAATCTTTGTTATCAAGAGCGAATGTACATTGTTTTTCATAGAGTGTTTCTATATTTTCACCTGTAATTGTCATTCTTTTTAAAGCATATTGTTCATCATTTTTAGCTAAATAATAAATATATTTTCCATCTATTGTAATATCATAAGATGTTTCATCATTTAATTTTTGATTTGTTTGATCATCCAATGAATAACGATATAAACTTTCATGATCTTGATCTAATTGATAATAAATAACATGATTTTTTATAATTGGATAATACACATTTTCTAATATTTGGGTCGTTGTTTTTGTCTTTAAATCATAAGCTTGATAATTATATTGAGAATCACAATAATAAAGAACATGATTTTCAATACTTAAATAGCCCACACAATCATCTATCAATACTTCACTTGTTTCTAATTCATCTAAATCGCTTACTAAAAGTTGATTATTGATAACATAATAAAGATGTTGATTATCTTTTAGATATTGTCCACCTGCTTGATTATTAGCAGAAACATTATACGTGCTCACTTTGCCTTCTAAGACATAATTTTTTTCTTGACTTGACATTGATTGTAAAGGATGACTTGTCATATAACTTCCTAGAAAAACAGCTGATAAACATAAAACAGCTGAAAGTATCCAAAGAATTGGCTTTTTCCAATATCCTTTATAAGGATCTTCTTCCACTACTTCTTCTTGTGTTTGTCTCATTCCACAAGCTGGACAGACTTCTTCATTTTCAGTTAATGGTAACTGACAACGAATACAAACTTTTTTTATTGGTTTTAACTGTTTTCCACATTGAGGACAAAACAGCATATCATCTTCAACATATGTTCCACATTGACTACAATACATTCTTATCACTCCTAGTGACCTTATTCTACCACAGTCATAAAATAAAAAGAATGACTAAATTGTCATTCTCCAATTGATGTATACATTCCTTCACTATTTCCAATAAAATAATGTTGACTATAATCATTGTCATAGGCATAAAAAACAACATATTGACCGGCAACAAAATAATCTCTTGCATCATCGTAAATAGCATATTGCTCATCTCCTACATATGCATCCAATTGATCATCCAAGCTTTCTACATAAGCAATATCTTGTTGATTTGCTTCATCTCTTGCGAGTGCAAAACGATAAATATTATCAACTTCTTTAAGTTCTTTTCCCTCTTGTGTATCTAAATCAACATAATAGATTCCTTGATAAGTACGATAATATAATAAACCATTAGAAAAATAACAATCATCATAACTATCAACATCTTTTTTCAAAACATTTCCATTAAAATCAATTAATTGATTTTTATAATTTAAATTTTCATATAAAATACGTTTGTTTTGATCATCAATACTAAAATGATTTACATTCTCTTTGATCTTTTTATTAGCTACTTTATTCATTTGATCATCTATCGTTAAACAATATAAATTATCATTTTGAATATAGAAAATAGATTGATCAAGAACATAACAATCATAAGTATCATTTAATAAAGTCTTTTTATTATTTTGATGATCTGCAAAAATCAAATCTCCATATTGTAAATAGAAATAACCTCGATCATCTACATAAAGATGATCACAACTTCCATCTTCTAAAACTTCTTTATTTTCAAGTGTTGAATCATATTTAAGAAGTTGATCTCCTGTTGCTAGATAGAGATGATTTTGATAAATATAAACTCCACCACTATTGTTTTGGAAATTATAATTATAATCACTGCGTGATGTATCTTGTTGAATGTTAAAGTCTGTTAATGAACTATTTCCACTATCATCAAAAGATGTCGTCTCACCTGTTTCTAAACTATCTCCTATGATTCCAATAATTGCTCCTGCAATCGGAATAATTAAATTAAAGGCAACAATAATTCCTATAATTATCTTAACAATTCGTTTATTTTTTCTTACATTTGGATGATTAAACGTTTTTTTATTTTTTTGAATGGGTACATACTTATTCAAATCTTTAAAAGGCTTTTTATAATCATATGCATTCTTTTTATAATCATAACTTTCAGAAACTGTATGATAATTATGACTTGCTTCACTATGTACACTTGTATCAGGGGTTACTTTTTTTATTGGCTCAGACTTACGATAAATTGTAGGACTTCCACAATTAGAACAATATTCTTGATAAGGATAAATAAGTTTTGAACAGACTGGACACGTTGTTTTCCCAATTTGTTTATGTCCACATAAATGACATTCAATGCTATTTCCTATTTCTGCTCCACAATATTTACATTTCATATTCCCACTCCTTTTTTCAATCATAACATAAAAAAGACCGCTTGGGTCTTTTAAGATAATTTTTTATATAAATGATTGCCGATTGTTTGAATAATTTGTACAAAGATAATTAAGATGATACTTGTAACAACAAGATAAGGAATCTTATAAGCTTGATAGCCATAACGAATCGCTATATCTCCAAGTCCTCCTGCTCCTAAGGCACCACCCATTGCACTATAACCAATAATACTAATCATTGTAAGCGTAATTCCTGATAAAATAGCAGGAAAAGCTTCTTTTAAATAAATACGATAAATGATTTGAAAATCACTAGCTCCAAATGATTTAGCTGCTTCAATTAACCCAACATCAACACTTCTTAATGCACTTTCAATGACTCTAGCAACAAAAGGAATAGCTGAAATTGTAAGTGGCACAAGAGCTGCTGTCGTTCCAATCGCTTTACCAGCAATTAATCTTGTAAGTGGAATCACAATGACCATTAAAATAACAAATGGGAAACTTCTAAAAATATTAACAAGAATATCTAAAATTGTATAAACGACCTTATTTGGTTTTAATCCATCCGGTGCAGTGAGTGTTAAAATAATTGCTGGAACAAAACCTAAAATAACAGCAAAGAAAGTTGATCCAATGACCATATATAACGTTTCATACGTTGCTTTTAAAATAACATCACTCATACAATTTCCTCCCATGTAATTTTTTCTTGATCTAAATAATTTCCTACTGCTTGTAGATCTTTTTCATCAATATTGATAATAAGGCTTCCCATCATGGAACCTCTAAAGTTTTCAAGTTTTCCTTGGCAAATATCAAAGTTGATATCAAGTGTTCTAGCAAGTTGTGTAATCGTATGTGATTTGGAATTATTATTTGTAAAGAATAATTTAATATTTTTACCAGTTTGTGGCAGAATTTCAATATCATCGCCCACAAATTTTTGAAGTTCTTGATTTGGTGCCACAAAAAGTTCTTCCGGTTTACCCACTGATAAAACACGTCCATCTTTAAGAAAAGCGACTTTATTACAGATTTGTTTAATAACTTCCATTTGATGTGTGACAACTACAATCGTAATATTCATCTCTTTGTTGATTTTTAATAATAGATTTAAGATATCTCTTGTAATTTGTGGATCTAATGCTGATGTAGCTTCATCACATAAAAGAATTTCGGGATTTAAAACAAGTGCTCGAGCAATCGCTACTCTTTGTTTTTGTCCTCCACTTAATTGACGAGGATAAGCTTGACTTTTTTCTTCTAATCCCACCAATTTCAAAAGTTTTTCAATTCTCTGTTTATTTTCTAAACTATGAGGATCTTGTTTCCAAAACTTTAATGGTAAAGCAATATTATCATAAACATTTAATCTATTTAAAAGATTAAAGTTTTGAAAGATCATACCCATTTCTTTTTGAATATTACTCATTTGTTTTTTATTTAAAGATGAAATTGCTTGTCCATCAACAATAACTTCTCCTTTTTGAAAATTCTCTAGACCATTGAAACAACGTAGCAATGTTGACTTACCTGCTCCACTTTGTCCAATGATTCCAAAAATATCTCCTTTTTTTATCTTAAAAGAAATATCTTTGAGCACTTCTAAAGAGCCATAACTTTTATACAAATTTTTTATCTCAATCATAAACCTCTTCCTCTCAACCAAAAAAACATTTTCCTATATGGCAATATCCTTGGGGATTCTTTTCTAAATATTTTTGATGATATTCCTCTGCTTCATAGAAATTATCGAGTGGTTGTATCTCAACAACCACTTTTTCTTGATAATTTTTTTGAATTTCATTTGTTTTATTTTGAATAATTTCTAAGTCACTTTCATTTGTATAATAAATACCTGTACGATAAGAAATACCTTCATCTTCACCTTGTTTATTTAAAGAAGTAGGATCAATTATTTTATAATAATCATCCAATATTTGATTTAAACTTCGAAGACTTTCATCATATTCAATTTTTACCGTTTCAACATGTCCTGTTTTTTCCGCTTTAACATCTTCATATTTTGGATTTTCAGTATGCCCATTAGCATAACCTACTGTTGTTTTTATAATTCCATCAAATTGATCAAAATATTTTTGAACGCCCCAAAAGCATCCTCCAGCTAAATAAATAACACTCATTTTAAATCTCCTTATTTTGTAGGATCTGTAAAGACAGCTTGAACAGAACCTTTATATTTTTTGATATAATTTTTCACTTTTTTAGATTGTAATGCTTTCTTTAAAGCTTTTGCTTTAGCTGTATTTTCATTTCCTTCTTTAACTACTAAGTAATTGATATAAGGTTGTGCTTCTTCATCTGTAAAACTTTCTGTTAATAAAACGTTTGTGCTATCTCCTAAATTATGTTCTAATGCATAGTTACCATTAATAACTGCAACATCTACATCTGGTAAGTTGTTTGGTAAATTGGCTGCTTCTAATTCTTCAATTTTATAATTATGTGGATTTGCTGTAATACTTGATGCTGTATAAAGTGTATCATCGTTTAATTCAATTAAGTTATTTTTAGCAAGTAAAGCAAGTGCTCTTGATTCATTTGAACCATCGTTTGGTACAGCAATTGTAGCTCCATCTTTTAAATCATCTAATGATTTTAAGTTTTCTGAATAGAGAGCCATTGCTTCATAATGAATACCGGCTACGGCTTTTAAATGTAATTTTCTTTCTTTATTTTGTTCTTTTAAATACGCTAATGTTTGGAAATAGTTAGCATCTAAATCTCCATCTTCTAATGAAGTATTAGGTGTTACATAATCTGTAAATTCAGTCACTTCTAATGTATAACCTTCTTTTTCTAACTCATCTTTAACGACATCATTTAAGATCTCCGCATGCGGTATAGCTGTTGCTCCTATTTTAATTGTTTTATCATCGTTTGATGATCCATTAGCACATCCTGCAATTGATAATGCGAATGCTGCTGATAATAATAATTTTAATCCCTTTTTCATTTTTCTTTTCCCCTTTTTCTTTTATTACAATACAACAAACAAAAAACTCGTCCTTTATACAAAGGACGAGTTACCTCGCGTTACCACCTTAATTTAAAATAACCTCACGATTATTTCCTCATCGAGTACCATCATACTCTATCACTTTAACGGGTGAATCCGTCATAGCCTAACCAACTTGGCTCGGTATGCAACTCCAAGGCCATTTTCATTTATCTTCCATGTTTCTTTTCCACCAACCAAGAACTCTCTAGGTATTTTCAATAAATTACTTTCCTTTTCAATGTCTTTTTGTATTGTTGCTATCATAGTATACCTCTATGAATTAGATGTCAATAGTTTTTATTCATTTTCATCTTTTTC